>Ga0209777_10000413_pt1 | contig 72257 bp, 71 predicted proteins | sample FrelakmetHBP12HB_FD_187147 | JGI IMG/M metagenome (GOLD analysis project Ga0209777, IMG submission 187147) | Freshwater lake sediment microbial communities from the University of Notre Dame, USA, for methane emissions studies -HBP12 HB (SPAdes)... | ecosystem: Environmental > Aquatic >...
GCCAGAGAATATTATGACCGAGAATATGAACGGCAGGTTGAAGGTGAGGCCCACGAAGGAGGGGTGCACAGGAAGCAGCAGCATCACGGCCGCTATGACGAACACGTCCGCCCCGCCCAGCTGGCCATACCTGTAGAAGATGTAGCCTATGGCCGAGAAGAACACGGCGAGCCCGATGGAGAACGGGAACAGGTCCGGCTGGTACAGCGCCAGGTTCACGATGAACGCGAGCGCCAGGAAGCCGTAGAGCAGGTTGTTCGGGACGTTCCTCCTGTTGAAGATGTCGTAGTAGGTCGCCGCCGCGACGCCGAGGAAGGCGATCGCGAGCCTGATCGCCTCGCCGGGCATCGCCACCTTCCCGAAAAGCACTTCTTCAATCATCGTATACCCCTAAATAAGACACTTTATACAATATTATGGAAGGGAGAGGTTTAAAAATGGTCATGGACGGCTCATCCGGCCTTTTCCCGCGCCGCGCCGGCCCCGCCGGAATGAACTCCGCCCCGGACAATCGCGATGATCTTCTCCGACAAGCCTTCCGGCACCCTCATCCTCTTGAGCGTGGCGGACAGTATGCCCACGTCCTCATGGCTGAACGACTTGAGCGCGAACAGCAGCGCGGCATAGACCGCGGCGGATATCGCGAACAGGACGCCGAAAACAGCCAGGCGCAGCACCTTTGCCATCAGGGCGGCGGCATCTCCGGAGCCGAAAACAGGGAGCCCGGCCATCTCTCCCGTAAGGTAGGGCTTGATCAGCAGTATCAGGCCCAGCGCGATGATGCCTGCCACGATGGCCTTGATGGCTTCGGGCGGGAAGCGGAAGCCCGCGTGCTTCCTCGCGTAGTAGATGAACAGGATCGTCGCTATCAGGAAAGCCACCGCGGATGCGATGGACGCCCCGCCTATGCCGAAACGAGGTATCAAAATCCAGTTCAGGAATATGTTGACGATCGCGGAAACAAGGGCCACCCTGAGCTCCAGCCCTATGAGCCGCATGCCCCCGAGCACGAGCGACTCGACAGTGGAGAGCGAGCGGATGAACAGCCCGAGGGCGAAAACCGCCATGGCGAATCCGCCGGCCGCATACGCGTCCCCGTAGAACATGCGGAGCAGGTTGTCAGGGAACGCGAGCATCACGAGAGTGATCGGGAAGGTGGTGAAGATTATCCAGCGTATGGAGGTCTCGCACAGCTCCACGAGATCCTCTTTTTTCCCCTGCCCGATGAGCTCGGATATCATGGGGAAGAATATCAGGCTTATGGCGCTCGGGAATATCAGCACGAGCATGGAGAGGCTCGTGGCCATGGAGTACACGGCCACCATCTGCGCCGCGATTGAAGGATCCATCATGTAGCCGATGAGTATCCTGTCCGTGTAGTTTATCACCAGCCAGAGCGAGCTTATGAGGGATATCGTGAGGCCGAACGGCACGACCTCGCGCATGAGCCCGGCTATGTCGACTCCCACTCCTGCCTCCCCCAGCTCGGCCAGCGGCTTCCTCATGTAAAGGAACGAGAGCAGCAGCACGAAGAGGAAGGAGAGCACGAATCCCGCGGCTATGGAGAACAGCGTGGCCCCTATTACGAAGAAAAGCAAAATCGTCAGTATGAACTTCGCAAGCGTCTGCGCGTTCATCAGCACGGAGTATTCCTTCATCATCTTCCTGCCGTTGATGAAGCCCAGGTCGAGCGAGAAGAGCGAGTTGAGCAGCAGGTAGGGCGAGAGCAGCCTGAGGACGATCGCGAGTTTCGGGTTATGGAAATAGCCCGCCATGATGTCGGCCGAGAGGAATATGGCGATGCCCATGAGTATGCAAAGCACCGTGACCACTGCGTAGCACACCTTCAGCAGCGCGCGCAGCTTGGCGGCCTCGCCCCTGCCGGTGAGGTAGGGCACATAGCGCGTGAAGGAGGATGAGAAGCCGGCATCCGAGAAGACCGAAAGCACGCCGAATATGCTGAGGGCGAGATAAAAGGTGCCGACATCGTCCTGTGACGCCATCCTCGCGAGGGCCACGAGGTAGAAGAAGCCCACGAGCCTTATGCCTGCCTGGGCCACGAAGCTCCAGAGGGCGCCCTTCGCGAACTCCTTGGAATGCGCGGACGCCTCTTTCCCGACCTGTTCTGCCATTTTCCAGCTCCTTCCGGATCAGTCCTTATAATATGCGATGATCTTCTCTATGCCCTGCTCCAATCCCACTTTCGCCTTGAAGCCTAGGTCCTTCTCAGCCTTGCCCGTGTCGGCGAGCGTGTCCTGGACGTAGTTCTTTATCTTGTTCTCCACGTACCTCGGCTTTATGTCCTTGCCGAGCTTCCTGCCCAGCATCGCGATCATCTCGTTGATCGTGATGGAACTGCCTGTGCCGACGTTGTAGATGCCGAATTTGACCTGCGACTTCATCGCGAGCATGTTCGCCTCCACGACATCGTCCACGTAGGTGAAGTCCCTCGTCTGCTTCCCGTCACCGAATACGACCGGCTGCTCGCCCTTCTGCATGTCCCAGAGGAACTGCGTGATGAGGTTTGCGTAGTTCTTCTTCGAGCGCTCGTGCGGCCCGTACACGCTGAAGTAGCGGAGGCCTATGGACTGGACGCCGTAGAGCATGTGATACAGCTCGGCTAGGCGCTCCATCTCGTATCTCGCCTCGGTGTAGAAGTCCGTGACCTTGACGTCCATGTCCTCCCGATGAAGCGGAGCCTGGCCGCTGTACACTGAAGAAGTCGCCGCCCAGACAATCCTCGCCTTGTTCGCCTTCGCGTACTCGAGTATGGAAATCCAATCGTCAATCGCCCTTGCGACAAGATGCGGGTCGCTCTTGTACATGGGGGAGGAGGAAGGCGTGCCCTCATGGATGATTATCTCGTACTTTTCGCCGATTTTGGCGAGCTCGCCCGAGTTCGCCTTGACGATTTTGATTTTATTCCTGACCGAGGCGACGTTCTCCTCGCTGCCGGTGTGCATGTTGTCAAGCGCGGTGACCGTATGGCCGTCTTTCACGAGCCGCTCCACGATGTTCGAACCTATGAATCCAAGTGCGCCTGTGACGAGAACCTTCATGTATCCCACCAAAAAATCATTTGTTCTTCTCTTTTATTAATTCTTCCGCCTTGTCTTCGAACCTCGTGAGGAAGCGTTTCCACGTGAATTTCATCTCGACCTTTTTCCTGCCCTTCTTCCCCATCTCCTGCGCGAGTTCAGGACGGGTAGCGAGATACGACATCCGCTCAGCCATTGCCTGCGGAGTATCCACGAGGAAGCCATCCACTCCGTCTTCCACTGTTTCGCGCGGGCCGCCCTCGTTCACCGCCACGCAGGGCTTGGAGGAGGCGAAGCCTTCGAGCGGGATTAAGCCGAAGTCCTCATTCACAGGAGCATATAGCACTGCGAAGCAGCGCGAATAAAGGTCCATGAGCTCCTGCTCCGGAACGTTCGTGCGGAATTCCACGCCCTGCACGCCCATTGCTTTCAGGCCTTCAAAGTATCTCCTGTGCTCCGGCCTTTCGGAAAGCGAACCCGCAACAATGAGCTTCCAGCCCTTGCCCGCCGCCGGATTCGCTTTCCTGAACCTCTCGAAAGCCTCGATCGCGAACTCGATCCGTTTTTCGGGAACGATACGCGACGGGTAGAGGAAGAACTTCTCGTAATCCCTGCATGCGAACCGCTCGACATCTATCCCCGGGTAAAGGACTTCGGATTCGCGATTCAGGTATTTGCTTATCCTTGCCTGGCTATTCCTGCTGTTCGTGAAGATGTATTCGATCTTCGGCACTGTCCTGAACTCGAAATATCTGAATGCCTGGATTGAAGCCCAGAATACCGCCCTTTGCGCGGGGTTCCTCTGTTTCATCCTCCAGTCATAGAGGTCGAAAGCCTCGCGGTTCGGGCTGTGGCAGTACCAGATCATGGGTGAATTCCGATTCCGCGCCCATTCGGATGGCGTCTGGTGCGCGTTGACCAGGTCGAAATCCCTGAGCTTCAGACTGTAGAAGACTTTTCCCGCCTCTGCAGCGGTGGCGACACGCTTTCCAAGAGGGGCCTTGCCGATTACGCTGGAATGGAGATGCACGTCCAGCCCCTGGAATTCGGGGAATGTCTTCTCCTTGTCGTAGCGCACGGTGTGGATGGCGGCATCGAAGTGCTGCGCTATCTTCAGCACCACGCGCTCCACCCCGCCCGCGGTCTCAAGGAAGGGGGTGACTATGGCAAGACGCATGATTAACCTCTTAGACGGCATATTTTAAACATGTTTTTGAAACGGGTTCGCTGGCCGCCCCGAAGCCGTGTTGGTTTATTTGTTATAAAAGATATATTTAAAAGTCTAATCAGGCATAAATAGCCTATGGAAAAACCAAAAGAACCATCACTTTCACAACTGCGCCAAAATCAAATCGCGCAAGGCACGCAAGGGTTGAAAAAACCAGCGCGCAAGGCTTTCGGAAGGTTCAAGAGTCTTTTCGGCCCGGCGGCACTGGCTGGAGCCCTAGCCGGGACCCTGGCATTGTCCGGTTGCACGTTCGATGCAAAGGGGATACCGCTGGACACGAGAGACGCGGCCGCGGATTCCCAGACGCCACAGAAAGACGCGAACGATGGGAAGGACGTTCCCATCATAGCCGACGCCGGAACCGACGCGCTCCAGGACGCGAAGCAGGACTCGCAGCAGGACGCGGCTCCGGACGCGAAGCCGTGGTGGAATACCGAATGGCAGTATTGCAGGCAGATAAGCATAACCGGCACTTTCCCAGCGGATTACTCGCATGGCATTGCCCTTAACGCCGCGAATTTCGATTATTCCCATGCGAAAGCGGACCTGGCTGACCTGAGGTTCCTGGAAGGCACATGCGAGACTACCGGCGCAACCGCCGCTGTCCTTCCCGCTTGGGCCGAAACGGTCAACACCTCAGGGGACAGCAAGATATGGTTCATGACCAAGACGGCCAGCGTCCCCAGCGTCGCCATGTATTATGGGGACAGTGCGGCCGCCCCGGCGTTCGATGTGAGCAAGGCGTTCGTCTTCGGCGATGATTATTCAAAGGACACCAGCGGCAATTACGACACGACCGGTTCATGTTCCGTTGACACTAATGAGAAGGTCCTGAAATGCGCGTATCCCGGAGTGGATGACGTGCGCGACGTGTTCCTTAAAAGCGGCGCGACGGATTTGAGCATGAAAAACCTTGAGGTGCATGTCAAGGGATTGGCCACCGGCGGGCAGTATCCGATATCCGGGGTGAACTACCGAATGTCCGACGCCAACAATCAATACCACGCTTATACCCGCCACGCGTACGCGGAAATCACTCCGGAAGAGCCGTGCTGGCTGGCAGTTTCCGGAGGCCTCACGACCTTCCTGGACTGCATCGACCAGACGACGTACCACAACCAATGGTACGAGTACACGCTGAAAGTATATGAAAATAACCATACCTTCATGTGGAATGGGAACGCGAGCTCGCAGTCCACGGTGAATATCAGCAAGGTGGACAGCACGATAACCGGCAGCGGGCTCGTGGGGCTCAGATATTACGCCCAATTCGGCTATTTCGTGGAATTCAGCGATCTGAGGGTCAGGAACTACGTCTCGCCCGAGCCAAGCTGTGCCGTCGGGGCAGAGAAAAAATATTTGCCGTGAAATTTGCTGCCTGCGACATCCGAGGTGTGTGGCCGGATGCCGTTCTTCCATGGCATTTTCTTCGTGGGAGAAGTAATTTAAGCACTTTCAAAGGAATTATAGATGTAACGATCCCGATTTCTTTTGCTGGGGCAGCGGGGCATGTGAAATGGAACTCGTGAAAGTTGGAACCAGGAAACTTGGCAGGGGAGAGGACATCTTCTTTATCGCCGAAATCGGCATCAACCACAACGGAGACTTGAACCTCGCGAAGAAGATGGTGGATGCCGCGGCAGCCGCAGGATGCGATGCGGCCAAGTTCCAGACGTTCAGCGCGAAGGCGCTCTACATACCATCCGAAAAATCAGGGACCTACAAGCTCATGGGCAAAGACATCCCGATATACGACCTCCATGTAAAGCTCGAGATGCCGGAGGAATGGGTGGCTGAGCTGAACGATTACTGCAAACAGCAGGACATACTTTTTTTCTCCACCCCCGTGGACCAATCGAGCGTCGACCTGCTCGAGCGGAACGGCGTGCCGGTGTTCAAGGTCTCCTCCTATGATATGACCAACATCCCGCTCATCAAATACCTGAGCACGAAGAGGAAACCGGTAATATTCTCGTGCGGAGGGGCGAAGATGAGCGAGGTGGCTGAGACCGCGGACACCCTGAAGGAGGCGAACGCCCCTTTCGCGATCATGCACTGCATAGCCAAATATCCCGCGCCATACGAATACGCGAACCTCGCCGTCATGGACACCCTGAGGAAGGCGTTCGGAGTGCCGGTCGGCTTCTCGGACAATGGATTCGCAGACCCTTCGGGCAAGATAGACACGGGGCGTGTCCCGCTTGCCGCCGCGAGGCTCGGCGCGGACCTTTTCGAGATACACACCACTTTGGACAGGAAGCTGCCCGGCCCCGACCACGGCTTTGCAACCGAGCCGGACGAGCTCAGGGAAATGGTAAAGTCGATGAGGAAGATCCGCGCTGATTACAACGCAGGGAAGAGGTTCGACGACGACCCAGTCCTGCTCGGGACCTCAAGGCGTGAGCCTTACGACATAGAGAGATATGTGAGGAATTTCGCCTACAAGTGCCTGTTCTCCACAAGAAAGGTCGCCGAAGGCGAGCGCCTTACGAAGGAGAACGTCGCGGTGCTGAGACCCGGCGCATTCCCGCAAAGGGGGCTTGACCCGAAATACTACGAACTCGTCATTACAAAAGCAAAAGCCAGAAAGGCGCTGGACGCCTGGCAGCCCATAACCTGGGATTCCATACTGTGATTGGGATGAGGATACTCGTTACCGGCGGCGCCGGGTTCATCGGATCCAACTTCGTGCTCAGGGCCCTTGCCGCAGACAAAACAACAGAGGCCACGGTGCTCGACTCGCTCACCTATGCCGCCGACACCAGGAACCTTGAAGGCGTTGAAAAGGACGGAAGATACAGGTTCGTCAAAGGCGACATCAGGGATCCCGCAATCACGGAAAGGCTTGTCCCCGAATGCGACGCGATGGTCAATTTCGCCGCAGAAAGCCATGTGGATTATTCCATCGCCAACCCCAGGCTGTTCTACGAGACCAACGTGCTCGGCACGCTCAATCTGCTCGAGGCGGCGCGCAAGCACGACAAGAGATTCATCCAGATATCAACAGACGAGGTGTACGGGGACGTGGAAAAGGGCGAGAGCAGGGAAAGCGATGCGCTCGCGCCTTCGAGCCCTTACTCGTCCTCAAAGGCATCCGCAGACCTGCTCGTTTGCTCTTACTGCCGCACGTACGGCCTGGACGCGAAAATCACCAGGACCACGAATAACTACGGGCCTTTCCAGCACATAGAGAAGCTCATCCCGAAATTCGCGATACTGGCGATGCTGAACCGGAAGCTCACAGTGTACGGAAGCGGCGAGTCCGTCCGTGAGTGGATACATGTGAGGGACAACTGCGACGCGATAATGGCGGTGTTGAAGAAGGGCAGGAAAGGCCAGGTGTACAACATCGGCTCCGGCGAACGCAGGAGCGTGATGGACATCGCAGGGCTCGTAGTATCGCAACTCGGCAGGGACCGCTCGCTCATCACGCATGTGGAGGGGAGGCCTGGCGAGGATTCCAGGTATGCGCTTGACAGCTCGCAGATCAGGGCGCTTGGCTGGAAACCGTCCTTCACGTTCGAGAAGGGCATTGCTGACACGGTAGAATGGTATAAGGAGAACCGCGCATGGTGGGAGGAAAAGGCGGATACACATGACCTTGGCGATAGGCATACGAAGCTTGGTTAGCGACGAAGGCCTGCCGGAGCTGCTGAGGCAGGCAGCCGACGCCAGGAAGGAATTCCCTGAAGCGAAGCTCGTGCTCGCCGCATGCGGCATGGAGCCGCCGGAGGGGCTTTCGGCCAGTTTCGACAAAGTCGTCCACTACTCAAACAAGGCAGAGGGCTATGGAAAGCCCTGGGCGCTGATACTCGCGTACGCGGAGGAGAGCGGCTGCGATGACGTGATAGTGACCAACGGCAATGACCAGCACATATTCGCCGAGGTCAGGAAAGCATACGAAAAGGCGCAGCCCGGCGTCGTCGTCCCTGAGCGCATGAAGCGCGTGGTGTTCATGAGGGACACGATAGACGGGCAGACGCTCGAGGACCTCGAGAACGGCTTCATCAGGCACAAATGGTCAACCGGCATACGCGATCTCCAGAGCGGGCTGTTCATACTCAAAGGCAGGAACTCCTGGCGGGGCCTCCGTGAAGGGATGGAGAAGCTGGATAGCTGGCTCGGCGACCTCGCGTTCTACGACCTGTTGTTTTCAAGGAACCACAATGCGGGAATAAGCACTCCGAAGATAATTGTCAGGAGCCAGCACTACTCGCTTTCATCAAGGCTGTTCGTGTTCAGGACCATAGCGAGCTGCGAGCAGCATTTCGGCATATCGTTTCAGGACCTCGTGAAGGAGGCGCTGAACGAGCCGTTCGCATATCTCTTCGACGGCAGCCCGGCGCGGGTGGAGGAGATAGAAAACGCGTATCTGAACTACAGGAACGCGGAGAAGGTCCGTGGCATGAAGGCGCTCATTCTCGCCGCCGGCAAGGGCACCAATCTCAGGCCCATCACAGACACCAGGCTCAAGCCAGTCGTGCCGATCGCGAACAAGCCCATAATCGAATATATTGTGGAAGAGCTGCTCAATGCCGGCATCAACGACATCGGCATAGTGGTAAGCCCTGCTGGCGGGCAGATAAGGCAGGTCGTGGGAGACGGCTCGCGCTGGAAGGCGAGGATAACCTACATCACCCAGCCAGAGCCGCTCGGCCTCGCCCACGCGGTGCGGTGCGCGCAGGGATACATAGGCGATTCCCCTTTCGTGCTCTACCTCGGCGACACCATGCTCAGCGGAGGGATATCCGAGTTCGTGTCATCGTTCGCGGCCTCGTCCGACGAGGCGAAGCTCATGCTCACCGTTGTCGACGACCCCTCGAGGTTCGGCGTGGTGGAGCTCGATAGCAAGAAGCGCCCCGTCCGGCTGGTCGAGAAGCCGAAGAATCCGGCGACCAACTTCGCGGTTGTCGGCGTGTACGCGTTCAGGCAGGGGATTTTCGGCGCGATTGCCGAGATAAAGCCGTCCGCAAGGGGCGAGCTTGAGATAACCGATGCCATCCAGAAGCTGATAGATGATTCAAGGCCCATTTCAGTGGAGTTCGTGAAGGACTGGTGGCACGACACCGGCAGGCCGCAGTCCCTCCTTCTAGCGAACGGGCTCGTGCTAGATCATATGAAGGACACTTATAACGAGGGAACCGTGGCAAAAGGCTCGAAGGTCTTCGGAAGGGTACGCATAGGAAAGGGAACAAAAATACTCGGGAACACGGAAATACGCGGCCCTGTGGTGATAGGAAAGGATTGCACCATAGGACCGGACTGTTTCATAGGCCCTTACACATCCATAGGCGACGGGACGGAAATCAGCGGCACCAGAATGGAATTCTCCATGGTGTTCGACAAGGCTGATATCAGGGATGCGGGCGCGATATCCGACAGCATAATCGGAAGCGGATGCAGGGTCGTAGGAAAGGGGAAATCTGAGGCTGCCAAGACGCTGGTGCTGGGCGACGGTACAAAGACCGAAGCCTGACTGTTTATCAGTCCGCTCTCATTTTCTGTAGCGTATCGTTTCGCGGATGTTGGAAACCATGCCAGGTATGTTGATTGTTCTGTCGAAGACGGGCATCCAGCCTGAATCGTAGGGGAGATCGTCATATGCCATCAGTTCGCCGTTCTCCATTCTGGTAATGCTGTTGTAGTTGTAGAAGTACACTCCGCCGTATGACTGTATGATGCGGAAATACCTTTCTATGACGGGTTTTGCCATCTCCATAATGGAACTTGAATTCACGAAAAGTCTCACGTCCCGCGCCTCCAGCACTTCCTCGGCAAGGGACGCGGGTATGAACACGATGCAATCCTTTTCCTGGAAACCCTTCAGATCCCCCTTCTTCTCCACGAAAAATAACCGCCGACCCCCCGGGTTTTGCTTAGCTAGGTATGTCATGCTGATGGCCAGCGTTTCGAACAGGTCTATTATGTAATAATTGTCTAAGTTTTTCTGGTTCATGCAGAAGAGTTCGGCGAAACCGCCATAGCCACCACCTATCTCGCACGCGGAGAACGGACTGTCAAACCTGGCGTTGCTACTTATCACCATGAACTGGGCAGCGTACCGCCTTATGTTCGCGTTGAATATCTTTCCGTCAAATGAGTAGAACAGCTCGGGGAAACTCTTCCGGTCCTGCGGCATCACTATGCCGGCCTCAATCAATGTATCGAACTCCGCCTTGGGACTCAGCGACTGGAGTGGCCACACGAGCATGTTCTTCAGCGCCGAAAGGTAGAGCCGCCTCGTTATCGGGTGCTCGCTCCGGAAGCACCTGGGCAGGGCACCTGCCAGATATGCCAGCGAGCATTTAATCGGTGGGTCCAGTACGCCGTCACCGAACCTCGAGAGCCAGAACTTGTCAAGCAGTGCCAGCTCGTCCTTTTTGCCTGCTACCTTCCTCCAGGTATCTGACTTTTCCGATTCCAACGAATAAGCATCCCAGTTTTTCGCGATGAAACCCGCCACATTGTCCCGCTTTATCTCAAACATCATAACACCCAGCCGCAGAAATCTTCGCGCTTAAATCAGCGTGAACCCCCCGTCCACGACGAGGTTCTGGCCTGTCACGTATTTCGCCGCAGGAGAGGCGAGGAAGACTGCCGCGCCCTTCAGGTCCGTGTCATCAGCCATCCTTCCCATCGGAGTCTTGTACTCGTAGTTCTTCACGAAGAACGGATCCTGTTTGTTGAAAAGCCCTCCAGGCGAGATGCAGTTCACGCGGATGCCGTGCCTGGCAAGGTAGACCGCGAGGTAGCGGGTCATGTGGATCACGCCCGCCTTGGTTGCGGCATAAACCTCGGAGCTGTTCCTGCCCGAATCCCCGTAAATCCGGTAATCCGCGCTTGTGACGCCGTAAACGGAGCCGATGTTGATTATGCACCCCGACTTCTGCTTCGCCATCTGCTTAGAGAAAACCTGGGAGCAGAGGAACGTTCCGAGCAGGTTTATCCTCATCGCTTTCTCGAATTCCTCCGGGGTGCGGTCCTCGAAAGGCGTGAATAGGCCGATGCCAGCGTTGTTCACCAGCACGTCCGCCCTGCCGAACTTCTTCATGATTGAGGCGAGCGCCTTTTCCACGGACTTCTTGTCGGTGATGTCCATCTCGATCGCCATGCACTCTTTACCAGATTTGGAAAGCTCTTTGACCCGCTTCTCGCATTCCGCGAGGCTGATGTCCGCGAGCACGACATGCGCGCCGGCCTCGGAGTACGCCTTTGTGAGCTGGTCCCCGAGCTGGCCTGCGGCGCCGGTTACCGTGACCACTTTCCCGTCGAGCCTGAATGAGGATATGACGTCCATGATGCCATCTTCAGGCACGAATATTATAAAATATCTATGATTGAGACTATTAGCCATGGTAAAGGTGATGTTCCGGTGCGATGGCGGCAGGACGCCCGAGATAGGCACCGGCCACGTGGTGCGCTGTACCCGTATTTCCGAGACGCTGCTTGGATACGGCGACGTGGACCTGTCGTTCCTCATGCAGGACAACGACTTCTCGAAAGAGTACGCATCCGGCGCCAGATGGAAGGTCCATCTCTTCCCCGAGGGCGACCTGAAGGCGTGCGCGAAGATAATCTCGGCGGAGAAGCCGGACATCTTCGTGATGGACAAGCTGGACTCGGACGCGGGGTTCATGAAAATGGCCAGGGAACGCTGCAGGGTGCTGGTCAGCTTCGACGACCTGGGGGAGGGCGCGAGGCTTGCGGACATCGTGGTCAACGGCATAGTCGGCGACGGCAGGGCCGCGTATGCCGGCCCGAAATATGTGATAACGCCCCCTGAAATCGGTTCATCGCTCAAGAAGGTAAACAAGGAATGCAAGGACATATTCGTAACATTCGGAGGCTATGACCACCTGAACCTCACGCTAAAGACAGCCAGGGCACTCGAGCGGCTCGACCCGGCGAAGGAAGTGCACATCATAGTGGGAAACGCCTACCCATTCTGGGAGGATCTCAATGCATTCCTGAAAGGCGCGAAGCGGCAGTTCCATGTGCACAGGACGCCGAAGGATTATGCCGCGCTGCTTATGGGCTCCGATTTGGCGATCACAAGCGGGGGGCTGAGCCTTTTTGAGGCAATGGCAGCTGGCGTGCCGGCGCTCGTGCTCGCCCAGTACGAGCACCAGGCGATCACCGCGAAAAAATTCGAAAAGGAAGGCGCAACCGAGTTCCTCGGCATGGGTGATAAGGCAAGCGGGAACGAAATAATGGAGGCCGTTGCCAAACTGGCATACGACCACGATGCCAGGCTGAGGATGTCCAGGAGGGCACAGGGAGTGGTGGATGGCGATGGGCTGCCGCGCGTGGCTGACCTCGTGCACGTGGTGAAGCCCCTTAAATGGGACAGTGAGTTCTTCAAAATGAAAATCGCCAATGTCAACACCTACCGCATCACCGAGCGCATGGCCGACTTCATAGACTCCTGGTGCGGGGACAACAGGGTGCAATGCCTTTTCTACCTCTGCGACTGCAATCACGCTGAGAGCGTACGGATTGCGGAAAAGCACGGGTTCCATTTCACCGACATCAAGATGTGCTTCGAGATGGACATGGACAGGTATGGCAGGAAGGCCGGCCCTGCGGATTCCATAAGGGAATGCACAAAGGCGGACCTGCCGGCCATAATGGAGATAGCAAAAAAGAGCTATTTCCAGAGCAGGTATTATTACGACGGACATTTCGACCCCAAAGCGCTTGAGAAGTTCTACAGCGGCTGGCTGGGGAACACGTTCAATTCGCCAAGGGGCAAGGTGTTCGTGGCGCACAGAGACGGAAAGCCCGTTGGTTATATCTCCGGAGAAACAGACAACAAGGGAAGGCTGGGCAGGATAATACTCGTTGGAGTGGATGAGGGGTATGCGGGCAGCGGCCTCGGAAAGAGCCTTGTTGATGCGATGCTTGACTGGATGCACGGGCAGCGGGTGTACACCGCAGAAGTCGTTACCCAGGGGAGGAACATCCCTGCGCAGCGGCTCTACGAGAAATGCGGATTTAAGATTGTTTCAGCCAATATCTGGTATCACAAATGGTTCTATTGATTCCAGCTCCATTCAGGCCACGGGTGATAAAATGAATAAGGATAGACCTGCGATAGATGGTGGGGCACCCATAACGGACGAGAAGGGTTATGTAAGGTTCTGCCCGCCGCTCATAGAACAGGACGAGATAGATGCCGCGACAGAGGTGCTCAGGAGCGGCTGGCTCAGCACTGGCGCGAAGGCGCTGGCATTCGAAGAGGAGTTCAAAAAATACACCGGAGCGAAGAATACGCTTGCGCTCAACTCGTGCACTGCCGCGCTCCATCTTTCCACCCTGGCTTTGGGCATAGGGCCTGGCGATGAGGTGCTCGTTCCCGCCATGACGTTTGCCGCAACCGCGAACGTGGTAGAGCTTGCCGGAGCGAAACCGGTATTCGTGGACTCTGAAAAGGATACTTTCAACATCGACCCTGCGGAAATACCGGAAAGGGTGACAAAGCGAACCAAGGCGATAATACCCGTGCATTTCGGCGGAATGGCATGCGAGATGGACGAGATTGAAAAAATCGCGAAGGAACGCGGGCTCGGGATAATAGAGGACTGCGCCCATGCGATAGGGACGGAATACAGGGGCAGGAGGATAGGCAGCTCAGCCAACCTATGCTGCTTCAGCTTCTACCCGACCAAGAATATGACCACGATTGAAGGCGGCATGGCAACCGGCCCTGACGCGGAGCTGATGGCACGCATGAGGGTTATGTCGCTGCACGGCATGTCCAAGGACGCGTTCAAGCGCTTTTCCAAAGAGGGCGTCGCACACTACGAGATAGAGATGCCCGGCTTCAAGTACAACATGCCAGACGTCTCAGCCGCAATAGGCCTGTGCCAGCTGAAGAAGGTGGACAGGTTCAACGCCATAAGGGAGAAATACGCGAAATACATGCTCGAGCGGCTTGAAGAGGCTCCGGGAATCATACTGCCAGCAGAGCCGAAGCCACACACCAAGCATTCCTGGCACCTGTTCCCGCTCATGGTGGACCCTGCAGAGACAAAAATCACAAGGGACCGCATGCTTGAAGCGCTCAAGAAGGAGAATATCGGAACTGGAGTCCACTACCGCTCGCTGCACGTGCACAAGTTTTATCGGGAGAAATACAAGCTCAGGAAGGAGGAGTATCCGAGGGCGGCCTTCATATCGGACAATGTTTTCTCAGTGCCATTCTCGCACTCAATGAGCGAGAAAGAGCTTGAGTTCGTGGCGGAAGCGATAATACGAATCGCGAAATATTACAAAAAATAGGACAAGAGATGATTTGAATGCCAGGCGTCATCGGCGCGATCATACAGGCCAGGATAGGCTCCACCCGGCTTCCGGGCAAGGTTATGAAGAGCGTGCTCAACAAGCCGCTTCTCGTGCTAATGCTCGAGAGGGTGAGGATGGCGAAAACCCTGGAAAAGGTCGTGGTAGCAATACCGGACACTCCTGAGAACGATCCGCTCGCAAAACTCTGTGCTGATAACGGCATACTCATTTCCAGGGGAAGCGAGAACGACGTGCTTTCGCGTTATTATAAGGCCGCAAAGGACAATTCGATTGGCCATATCGTGCGGCTGACTTCCGACTGCCCTCTTATCGACCCCGCGCTCGTTGACCATGCAGTGGGGCTTTATATGCAAGGGCAGTACGATTATTTCACGAACGCGATCGAGCGCACTTATCCTGACGGAGAGGACATTGAGATCATCTCGTTTCAGGCGCTGGAGAAGGCGTACAATGAAGCCACGGACACCCATGACCGGGAGCACGTGACCACGTACATCGGCTGCAGGGACAAGGAGTTCAAGCTGGGGAATTTCAAATACCAGAAAGACCTGTCCAAACTCAGGTGGACTGTGGATTATCCGGAAGACTTCTCCTTCGTAGAGGCGGTTTTCAGGGAGCTTTATCCCCGGAAGGGGGCTGCCTTCACAATGCAGGACATACTCCAGCTCCTCGCACGGAAGCCGGAGATAGCGGAGATAAACGCGAACGTGCTCGGCAAGGATAATCTCAAGATTGCGAAAGAGAAGCTGACAAAGGCGCAAAAGGAAAAGAAGAAATAGGCAAAGCGGCAATCCTGCCTTTCCTTCGGGCTCATGATCCACGTGATAGCTTCATTCACGAATCTGCCTTCGCATTAATGCGGATCCCGATTCAGTTCGTGAGTCTCTTGAATCCCGAGTGGGCGATCGGGCCTTTCAGCCTCTTCTCCACGCTGCCCTCATCTATCGCGGTCTTAAGCACCCCGAACACCCGCTCCACTTCCTCGAGATATCTTTCCGCGTGCTCCTCCTTATGGCTGTATGAGACGTACAAGCCCTTAGTGGCTGAGAGATAGCCGCGCTCCAACATCTCCTGCGTGAACAGAGTGGAGATGGCCTGCGACCGCTCCCCATATTTGAAGCCAAATGCCACAAGCGGCTCGAAATCCGCCTCGACATCTACCTCCAGCCCTTTCTCCATGGCGAGCCTGGCCCATCCGTCGCCGACCATCTTCCCGATTTTCCGGAGATGCGGGGGTACGTTTTCCCTCTCCAGTTTGTCTATGGTGGCCAGCGCTGCCGTCGGACCAACCCTCTCTGTCCAGTACGTGCTGCTGATGAACGATATCTGGGCCGCATCCATGACCTCCCCTTTGCCGACTATCGCAGCCATAGGATAGCCGTTGCTCATCGCCTTTCCGTATACCGCAATATCAGGCTTCAGGCCAAGCAGTGCATGCACACCACCCACGTTCATCCTCCAGCCCGCAGTCACCTCGTCAACTATGAGCACCGCCCCTGTGTCATCCGCGACCTTGCGTACTTTTTGGAAGAATTCTGCTTTCGGGTAGTGATGCCTCATAGGCTCAACGACTATTGTGCCTATGTCCTTTTCCTTCTCCGCAATCGCCTCGAGCTGCTCCGCCTTGTTGAACTCGAATGGAATGGCGGTGCCGAGAAGGCCCCGTGGCACTCCGGTTGGCTGCAAGCCCTCGATATGATGGCCATCCAGGTTCCTGTCGCTTGCGAGATTCGCCGCCACGTACCAGTCATGCCAACCGTGGTAGCCGCAGAAGGCGACCTTATCCTTTTTGGTGTGCGCCCTCGCTATGCGCACCGCCACCGCCAGCGCTTCTCCGGCTGTCCTCGCGTAGCGCACCATCTGCGCCCAGGGGTTGAGCGAAAGCAGCTTCTCTGCTAGCTCCACCTCCTCCGGACAATTCAGCGTGCACATGGTCCCTCTCTGCACTGCTTTTGTGACCGCTGCGTCGACATCATCGTCTGCATAGCCGAGTATGCACGCGCCGATTCCCATCACCGTCATGTCTGTGTATTTCTTCCCGTCCAGGTCCCAGACGTCTATGCCTTTCGCTTTCGAATAATAGGATGGCCACTGGTCAGGAAGGAACATCTCCGAGCGCTTGGAAAGAAGCTGCGAGCCCCCCGGAATGATTTTCTTCGCCCTGTTCCATAAATCGGTTCCTTTGCTCATAAGATGACCTCAAACGTTCTCCTTAAGAAAAGGTTTTATAGTGCAACAATGTTAAAAAACTTCTATGATGATAACGGCAGGGTCTTACCGCGGGTATTCTGATGATTAAAAAGACTTTCGAAAAAAGTGTTTATATAATCGCGACGCCGTACCATTTCATTCTGGCAGTCGGCATAGCGGCATACGTCGACAAGGCGAAGGAGAAGCGGCTGATCGTCTCCTCCCACTTCCAGAATGCGGATAAGCTGGTGGACGCGCTCAAAAAATGGGACCTGAACCCGTTTTCCAGAATCGATGTCCTGGCGGAGCGGGGCAGTTCCGGAGTGTTCGGGAAGATATCGACCATAAGAGCGAACCTGAAACAGTTAGACGGATTGCTTCCGGGGAAAAAAGGGGAAGGCTTGAATGCGTTCATCTTCAACATCGAGCAGCCCGAAGGCCAGTTTGTCGCTTACACCAACCATGAGCAAGGAGGGAAGGACATTTATGTGGAGGACGGGGTGGGCGCTTATACCGAACGGAGATTCGATGATCCGATACATATGAAGATCGCGAAAAAAATCCTTTATGGCACGTGGTTCAGGCGCGTTGACACGCAGATAAACTACCCGTTCTTCGACCTGATAATGGTGCTCAGGCCGGAACTGATACCAAGAAAGCCGGAGAACGCGGAGCTTGAAAGAATCCCTAACGACATATTCTCCAGGCTGGACAAGGACGGCCTGGTTGAAAAGATATACGAGCAATACGGGGAGAGCACTGAGTTCGAGTGCGAAACGATCATACTTGTCCCCAATTCATTGGCCGCGCGATTGATGGGGTATGAAAAAATCGTCAAAACGTATTCGCAGATACTGGACGCGCTTGAGAAAAATGGGACAAGCACGATAGTCAAGTACCATCCAAGGGAAACAAAGGGGGATTATCTGAATGTCGGGAAAAGAAAGGGCTTCACCATAGTGCACCCTTCCATCACCTCAGAGCTCCTGTTCCTGCGATGGAAGAGCGGCAAGAGGATGTCCGTGATAGGGGATACGACAACGGCCCTTTGCAGCTGCAGGATAATAACCCCGGCGGCGACCGCCATCAGCATCGTGGACATCATAGGATTCGAGGATAATGAGGGCGTCAGGAGGATATTCGACTACTTCGGGGTGGTGCGGCCCGAGAGCATGGATGCGCTGGTCAGCCTGCTGGGCTGATTTTGCCGAAAAGCAGCACGTCCACGTAGGTTCCGTCGCAAAGGCATTGGCTTTTCCTTACCCCTTCCACGGCAAAACCGGCTTTCTCAAATGCCCTTGCCGAAGCGGCGTTGCAGGCGTAGCAGCCGGAAGTGATTTTGTGGAGATGCAGTTCTGTGAACGCATAATCCGCCAGGAGTTTTATCGCCTCGGTAGCAAATCCCTTCCCCCAGCAGTCCTTTTCCCCGATAAGAATCCCGAGTTCAGCGGTCTTGTGGATCCGGTTTATCGGGCTGAGCTTGATATTCCCGATATGCCGGTCCCCGTCCTTGAGGACGATCGCGAGAAAGAGTGTGTTCGAATCGTTTATCGCATTCTTGACGAACTTTTCCATTTCCGCCCTGGTATTTTTTGAAAACCTGGATTCGAGATACCTTGTTACCTCAGGGTCCTGCAGCCAATGCTGGTAGGGGCCATCCACATCCTTGACGCGGATCTTCCTCAGATAAATCCTTTCGCCGGATATTTTAAGCTCTTTTTCAGGTGCCATGAACAGACCTTTTCGACAGTTTCTCATCGATATCTTCCCATGGGAAAGCTACGAATAAAAGCCTACTTGGCGGCAGTCGGGGAACCGGCATTCCGATAAGCGCCGAATTCCTGCATAGTAAGGGGGTTCAGGCTGAACGACTTCTCCAAATCCTCAATCATTCTGCCGAGCGCGTCCATGTTGCCGGGCGAGGCGTAGCCGAACTTCTCCTTGTCCATGCCCGGCTCGGCATCGAAGAACTCCCATGGATGGCACAGGAAAACCAGGAATGGCTTCTGGCCGTAGAGCTTCTGGAGCTTTGCAAGCCGGATCGCGGAATTCGCCACGCCATCCGTGAAGCGGCCCATCGCCACATTGTAGGTGTTGAAAACGTTGTAGTGGGCTATCCTGAAACGGCTGAAGAAGGGCTTCGGGTCCACCGAAACAGGCACCTCAAGCAGCTTGCCCTCGGCCCGCATTATCGCGGCGCCCCCCAGATAGGAGGGGAATGACGAATCCACGCTGAATCCCGCCTGCTCGAGCGCCCCGAGCGACTCGCTGTCGATTACCATGTCCGGAGCGCGGAAAGAGCGCGGCTTCGGCAGGCTCGCCCTGCTGAATGCCTCAAGCGACTTGTTCAGCAGTGCCTTGCGCTCATCTGGCTTCGGCGCGTCCCGCTTCGCGAACCAGGATGTGCCCCAGGGCTCATGGGCGTAGCCGTGCAGCCCGACTTCATGGCCGGCGCCGAGCTCATCCAGGCCCTGGGCGATGCCCTCCACCATGTTCCCCTGCACGAAAAGCGACGCCTTGAGGCCATGCTGGCCAAGGAAAGGCCGGAGTTTCTTCAGGAATGGCAGGACGTGGCTGGATTTGCCTGAGCCCTCTGAGCCGTAGTCGTATTCCACGTCAACTGTGAAAAGGAAATCAAGCTCCGGCTTCACGCCCAGCTCCACCTTCTCCAGCTTCGCTGAAAGCGACCTCCAGCGCATGGTATTGGCCGGGAAGTAAAGCGGAAACCTCCCATCCGAGAGGAACATCAGCATGCGGCTTATGGACAGCGGAGCCATGGGGTTATCTCTTACAAAAGGCAATTAAAACATTCCTTGAGAGAAAACATATCGTGAACTCTTGATGTCAGATATACTTATGGTATACAATGGAGCGAACCCTGTGCACAGGGGATTCGGCGACTCCGTGGGAGCCGACCCGTTCTTGATAGAGGAACGCGTGGCAAAGCGCCAGTTCATTCCACTCAAGGCATTCAGGCTTTTGCGGAATTCGCTCTCCATCCCTTCTGGCTATAAGACAATTCTGACAGAATCCTGCTATTACTATCCCGCGATAAAAAAACGCATGGCAGGCTTGCGCAGCGACATAATAAACGTGAACTGCGGCCCGCTGCTATATAATATCATGAATAAGAGGCTCAGCGGAATGGAAGCCAGGATGCTCACTTCGCTGCTTCGGGAAGTGAAAGCGCACATCGTGCTCGGCAGCTACGGCGCGGAGCTTGTGGAAAAAATAGACCCCGGCAAGCCGGTCGGCATCGCCTACCCTTATATCTCTGACGAAAGGATGGCGGCGCTCGCGCTTGTGAAACCTGACTTGGAGTCTAAGGAGATAACCATTATGGCGACCAATGATATCGTCACCAAGGGGCTGGATATAGCCATAGCGGCGTTCAACAGGGCGCTTGAGAGCGAGCCGAATCTCGTGCTCAACATAGCCGGCAATGTCCGGAAGGAAGAGATAGAGAGATTCGATGTGAAGCGGTCCGGAAGGATAAACTATCTCGGGACGGTCTCGGATATCGGCCCGCTGATGGCGAAAACCTCGATTTACATCCAGCCCAGCAGGGGGGACATGTTCCCGGTGGCTCCGCTGGAAGCCATGGCGGCAGGAGTGCCCGCTATAGTGTCGGACGAGACAGGCACCAGGGAAACCGTCGCGCTACTGGACCCGGAGATGGTGTGCAAAACCAATGAGAAAGACCTTGCGGAAAGGATGATGCGCCATATGGGGATGAGTGCGGGGGCAAGGGCAAAACTTTCTGGAAAGGCCAGGGAAAGCGCGCGCAGGTTCACGAAAAAGGAGCAGTTGGATAATTTCAGGAAACATTTCGCCGTGGTGAGCGGGAATCCGCTTGCGATGACGGCCCAAAAATAGGCCGGCTCACCTTCCGCCTTCAATCCATCCGCTTTTCGGAACGCCAAGGCTCCGCTTCTTCATCATCCTGAGCGTCTTGCACACCGCCCTGGTCATCGCCGCGTTCAACATCTTGCCAGGGCCGAGAGTCTGACCTATCAGGAGCAGCTTGCCGAGCTGCGACTTGCGGGTTTTGCTGTCGCCTTCACTCTTGAGCCTGCGGATATCCTCATCGCTCATGTCCGTGAAGTTCACGAGCAGGTTCTCGCTCATCTCGCCCAGGCTCTCGAAGAACTTGTCATCATCAGGTATTTTGCCCATAGCCTTGGCCTGTTCGTAGAGACGGGTTCCGGGATAGGGCGTTGTGAAGAAGAACTCTGACGCGAGCCCGAGTTCGGCGCAGAAATCCACGGTTTCCTGGACCGTCTGCGCAGTTTCCCCCGGATATCCTATCATGAATGAAGGATTCGGGGATATCCCTGCCTTTCGGGCGTAGACGACCGCTTTGTATGCCGCGTCGCGGGTTATCATCTTGTTCATGTTCTTCAGGATGATTTCGCTCGCGGATTCTATGCCATATGTTATTGACACTACCCCGGCTTTCGCCATCTTATTGAGGATGTCCTGATCGACCGTTGTTACCCTCGCTGAAACAAAGAATTTTACCCCCATGTTCTCCTTTATCATCCTGTCGCAGAACTCTTCCACCCGCTTGCGGTTCGCTGTGAAAAGGTCGTCCGAAAATGATACGTACTGGATCTTATACCTGCGTTGGAGCTCCTTCACCTCGGCCACGAGGTTATCTATAGAGCGCCACCTCGCGCTACGCCCGAAAACTTTGTAGCAGAAGTTGCAACTGAAAGGGCAACCCCTGACGCTGGAGACGTTAATGCCCCTTATCGGCTTGAAGGGGTCGATGAACATCGCATGCTGGAGCGCGAAATTCTCCGCATAGATGTCCGTGGGGAACAGATCCCATGCGGGAAACGGTATCGTATCGAGATTCTCGATGAACTTCCTTGGTTTTGTCCTGGCCACAACCCCTTCCTTTTTGCGGAACGCGATCCCATCCACGGACAAGAGCCTCTCCTCGCCGCCCCGTTTCTCCAGGACGTCGAAAAGCTCCACTGCCGTGGTCTCGCCCTCGTCGATCACAGCCACGTCCGCGCCCACCCTGTCCACGCACATCTCAGGCACGGAAGTGGCTATCGAGTTGCCCAGCACCACGGGCGCGTTGGGGTTCCGCGCCTTGAGCAGCGGGATGAGCTCTCTCTTGAGATATTTGTACTTCGTTATGAGAGCGCTTACGCCTACCGCGTCGAACTCTGCCGAAGATACGAACCGCTCGACCTCCTGCTGCGAGAGGCGATTGCCCTCTATGTCAAGCACCTGAAGGGTGTGCCCCGCTTCCCTGAGCACTGAGACGATGTATGCGAGCCCAAGCGGAAAATATGTCGGCAGTTCGGATGAGCGGTAGCCTGGTTGTATGAGAAGTATCCTCATCGGAAATCACTCCTTGCGTTACATTATTTTGGGGGAATTAACTATTAAAATATGTTGGTATGTGTTGGTGTGCCCGAAACCTCAGGTTTTGTCCACCGCCCTCTCCTCCACCCCGTTGATATCGTCCAATATCCCCGTGATGCTCTCCCTGTGGATGTAGTCCAGTATCGTCTTTATGCCCCCTATCGCATCCACGACTATCATCAGGGCGCGGGTGAGCAGGGCGAAGGGCACCCCTATGTCCACGGGCACTCCGAATAGCACGAGCAGCCCGGCGAACGCCGCCTCCGAAGTCCCGGTTCCCGCGAGCGTCGGGATGGGAATGAACTGTATGAGCGTGACCGAAGGGTGGAGCAGGAGGAAGAACCCGAGGTCCAAAACCGGGTCTATCACGGTTATGCCCAGCGCCTTTGCGAGGAAGAACCATTCCAGCCCCTTGAGGAACCAGGTGGCGAGGCTCACGCCGAGCACGACCACCCACTTGTCAAGAAGCGCTTTGGAATTCTTCTGCATGAGGTGGAAGAGGAAGAAGAACTTCCTGCCCAGCGATATCCGTTTCATGAAAGAGAGCCGCCCGAGCAGGGCCGGCGAGAAAAGGAGAGCGGAGAAGAACCCGATTATCGCGAATATCGCCGCTATCGAGCCTGCGACATAAAGCATGTTCCCGCTGCCGAGCAGGCCCATATGCCCGAGCACGACAAAGACCAGGACAGCGAGCGCGAGCGCCTTGATTGCGAACTCCAGCATCTGGGGGCCGAATATGGCGAGCATGGTCTTCTCAATCGGGATGTCGTGTTTCGAAGAAAGGGCGAAAGCCGTGAAGAAATATCCGCTGCGGGCCGGCGTGAAATCGGACGCGCACATCCCGGCGAAGTTCGCGTCCATGGCCGCCTTGAAGGATATTTTGTGCCCGACCTTCAAGCGCGCAGCGCTTGGAGGGCTTGTGTCCTTTGGACGCATGACCTCGCTGAGCAAAGACTGTATCCTATAGGCCATCAGGGCGTTCAGGATGACATAGCACAGGGCGGCGAGCAGCACGAAACGCCAGTCCGCCTTTGAGAGCACGTCAAATACTTTTCCAGGGCTGACGAAATAGACGAGCAGGGCTATGAATAAGACGGCGAAAACAGCGCTGATGATTAGCTTTCCCTTGTTTTCCACCTGCCACACCCGTGGAAATCTTCCTGAAACCATTTTAAAACTGAATCGGACGAATAAAACCCGTTGAGACGATGCCCGGAACCGACCTGACAGTGGTGATACCGACCTGGAACGAGGCTGCCAACATAGGCAAGGCGCTCGGACAGGCGACGGCAGCCTTGGAAAAAGCTGGCGTCTCATATGAGATCCTTGTGATGGACGACGCGAGCAAGGACGGGACGGATAGGGTAGTTAATGATTTCGCGAAAAACAAGCCGTCCGTCCGCTTCATAGCGCACCCGCCGCCCGCGGGATTCGGCTATTCCATCAGGGATGGGATAAAAATGGCGAAAGGGGACTCCGTAGTCGTTATGATGGCCGACCTTTCGGACGATCCCCAGTGCCTGCCGGAGATGCTCGCCCGCATAAGGGGCGGCTGCGATGTCGTGGTCGGCTCGAGATTCCTTCCAGGCTCGAAAATCTATGGATACAAGCCCCTGAAATACCTGTCGAACCGCCTCTTCAACCTGTCGGTCCAGGCCTGCTTCCTCACGGGCATAAACGACACCTCCAACGCGTTCAAGATGTTCCGTACCGCGATGGTCAGGGACCTGCCCATAGACTCCAGGAGCTTCACGGTCTCGGCAGAGATGATGCTCAGGATGAAGATCGCCGGGCACAGGATCTGCCAGGTTCCGGTGAGCTGGACCGACCGGACGGAGGGCATGGCGAAATTCCGGCTTCGCAACACGTTTTATAATTATTTTCTTCTACTACTCAGGATGGTAAAATTGGCATACATCGACGGCTTTTTCAGAAGGTAAGCAAGGCTATTGCGGGTGCCGATTGCAGCCAGTGCGGTGATTCACTTGAAGGCATGTGTTGTGGGTATCGGAAGGGTCGGGCTTCCGCTTGCGCTTTTTCTGGGCTCCAAAGGGGTATTCACGTACGGATTGGACATAGACCAGGAGAAAGTGAAGAAACTGAAGGAAGGCAAGTTCCCGTTCCTTGAGCAGGGGGGCCAGGAATTCCTGAACAGGACGCTCAACAAGAACTTCGAGCCGACCACGGATTTCTCCAAGGCGAATGACGCGGACTATCTCATCCTGACAATAGGAACTCCGGTGGACGAATTCCTGAATCCGGACTTCTCGCAACTGGAGAAAGCCCTGGACGCGCTGGTCCCCCACTTGAAAAAGGGCCAGACGCTCCTGCTGAGGAGCACCGTGTCGCCAAGGAGCACCGAGTATGTGAAGGACGTAATAGAACGCAAGAAAGGATTTATTGTCGGAAAGGACTTCTTCCTCGCATTCTGCCCGGAGAGGATCGCCGAGGGCAAGGCGTTCGAGGAGCTGGAAAAGCTGCCCGAGATCGTCGGCGGCGCGGATGAGCACAGCGGAAAGAAGGCGGCAGAGCTCTGGAAATCGATCGGCAAGGAGGTCTACATCACAACGTCAATCAACGCCGAGCTGCTGAAGCTTTTCACGAACATGTACCGCTACATCAACTTCGCGATAGCGAATGAGTTCATGGTGATAGCTGAGAACTGGGACGCGAACATATACGAGATCGTGGAGCTGGCCAACAAGAACTATCCCAGGGGAGGACCCAAGAAGCCGGGTTTCGCAGCCGGGCCGTGCCTTTTCAAGGACGGTTTCTTCCTCACTAGCAACATCCCGTTCCCGGACCTGATTTCAACCGCCTGGACGATAAACGAGAGGCTGCCGGCTTATTTCGTTGAAAAGGCGAAGGCACTCAAAAATACCAAAGGCGCGAAATGCGCGATACTCGGCATGGCGTTCAAGGCGGACAACGACGACGACCGCGCCTCGCTCTCCTACAAGATGAAGAAGGTCTTCAAGCGGGAGCTGGCGGACGTCCACACCCATGACGTGTACCAGAACGGGCCTGATTTCTGGCCAGCGGTGAAGGACGCAGAATTCCTCGTCATCGCCACCGCGCACAAGGAGTATAAGAGGCCGCTCGATGAGTATAAGAAGCACCTGAAGAAGGGCGCCGTCATCATAGACGTATGGAATGTTTTCGGAAAGAAGTCAGCTGTTTTCAAACTGGAGTAGATTCATATGGCAAAAGCAGTCGTTACCGGAGGGGCAGGGTTCATAGGAAGCCAGGTCGTGAAGTCATTGCTCGAGGCCGGGCATGATGTGACAGTCGTGGACAACCTGAGCAAGGGGGACGTGAAGAACTTCGACGTCAACAGGGTGCGGTTCAAGAAAGTAGATCTCTGCGACGCGAGCCAGGCCAGGGGCGCGCTTGAGGGGGCGGACATCTGCTTCCATTTCGCTGCGAAAATCGGCGGCATCGGATATTTCCACAAATACCCGGCTGAGATCATCCGCGACAACACGCTGATGCTCTCGAACCTGCTTGATGAGGGGAGGCGTGCGAACCTGAAGAAGATGGTTTACATCTCCTCGTCCATGGTGTTCGAGAGCACGAAGAAATTCCCGTCAAAGGAGGAGGATGTATTCACTTCTCCGCCACCGATAACGCACTACGGCTTCTCCAAGCTTATCGGAGAGTATTATTGCACCGCTTACAAGGAGCAATACGGGATGAAGTACGCGATATTCAGGCCTTTCAACGCTTTCGGCCCGGGCGAGGTGCCTGAGAACGAGGTCGGCATCGCGCATGTCATCCCGGACCTTATCAAGAAGGTCTATTTCGACAAGCAGTACCCTGTCCAAATCCTCGGAAAGGGCAACCAGGTGCGCGCGTACACTTATGTGACGGACATCGGGGAGGCGGTCGCCCAGCTCGGCATCGACCCGAGGACCGACAACAACGATTACAATGTCGCGAACCCTGAGGCGATAAGCGTCATGGACCTGCTGAACCGGATCTGGGCCCTTGAGCCGCACGACAAGCCGCTCAAGGTCAAGAAACTGCCGAGCTTCAAAGACGATGTCCAGAAGAGGATACCGAGCGCAGAGAAGATCATGGCCCTGGGCTGGAAACCGAAGGTGACGCTGGACGACGGGCTCAGAAGGACATACGAGTGGATAAAGGCGAGGCAGGCTCCGGGAGCCGGCATGTGAGAAGGTGGATGCGGTGGCTGAAAAGAAGGAAGGGGAGAAGAAAACCGATTCGAAGCCTCTCGCCATTTTCGGCTATGCGCTCGAACTGCCGGATTACGCCTTCATAGCGGTCGCGCTCATAATCCTTATCATGAATTTCAGCCTGGTCTCAGGGCTGAGCCAGATCCCGAGCCCGCCCTACGGGGGCGACTACTACAACGGGCTCGGCGGGGTCTATCACATCCTGTCCGGCGGCTCGCTGTTCGCAAGCGCCCAGATGGTCGGCGAGGTTCCCTGGGTCCCGTGGTTCTATCACCTGTGCGTGGCGATATTCGCCATGCTGACCGGCGGGGACGCGATCAAGGCGCTGGTAAACTTCTCGCTTCCGATGGCCGTGATAAGCGCGATAATAGGCTATCTTTTCGTATCCAAAATCACGGGCAACAAATATCTGGCAATCGCGGGAACCATAATTTTCCTGAGGGTTTTCCCGATTTTCAAATATTCTGATTTCTCCGCCTGGGTGATGGTCCCGGCGTTCGTGCTCGTGCTTTACGAATTCGTAAAGAATCAGAACCTGAAAAACGCCGCCATCGCCGGCGTCCTGCTCGGGCTCGCGTCATTGAGCAACACGCAGGCGTTCTTCGTATCTTTTCTCGTGTTCGGGCTGGTTTTCCTCGTGTTTTTCCTCCCCCGCATCTACAGGGAGAAAAAAATCGTCATGGACGCGGGCGCGCTGGAATCCCTGAAATTATACGCGGCCATCTTCGCGATCGGTTTTGCGCTTTCCCTGCTTTTCTGGTACTGGCCCCTGTTCGTCTTCCATGGGAGCACGCCGAACCCGATACAGGACATAACGACTCCGGACACATCGAACCCCACGTACCTTTGGGGCACGATAATAGACTACTCGCTGAAGCCGCTCTTTGTCCCTTACGGGGGCGGAGTCGAGATAGTCTTCAGCCTGCTCACGCTCGCGGGTGTCGCCTATCTGCTCATCAACCGGCAGAGCGATGAGAACAGGTTCGCCCTCGTGCTGCTCGGAGCCGCGCTGATCTGCGCTTTCCATCCGCTCGTGACGATCCCGCTGTTCAACAAGCAGCTCGTCAATTTCATGCTCGTGTACCAGCTGGAGCCCGTTCTCCAGGCCTTGCTGATCCCTGCCGGGCTCCTGCTGGTGTTCGTGAAAGTCCAGAAGGAGAAGGCTAGGATGATCCTGGTTTGTGTCCTTATCCTGCTTTCGGCGTGGCTGTTCCTGGAGGGCTTCGACGCCAAAGGGTCGGACCAATGGATGGCTTATGGCAAGCAGCCTTTGGCGCCGGAAATCGCTGAGATGAGCGCCTGGATACGGTCGAACACCAATGTCAACGATGTCTTCCTGACCACGAACGAGGACGGGTTCATGATGAACGCGGTCACGGGCAGGAAGGTGCTTTCCTACCGCAGGTCGCATTCAAGCCCGTATACGGACGTGAACACGCGGATGGCGGACCAGGCGGTGATAGTCTACGGCTCGGACGAAACGAAGGCGCGGGCGCTGCTGAAGAAGTATAACGTGAAGTACCTGCTCTGGACCAACAGGTGGATATTGAATGAGTTCAATTTCGACGCCCAGGGCAAGATGACCGGCCTCTTCGACCCGCTCGACATACCGGACAACGCGAGCAACAGGGCGTACTGGGACTCGGCAGGGGTGAGGCATATCAACCAAACGATATCCCTCGACCCGGCGCCGAGGCCGGGCGCGCCGGAGTACAAGGTACTTATAGCCGTGCCTTATGCCATGGACATGGATGTGCCCTACAACCCCGCGCTGCTCGATGATTTCGTGCTCAAGAAGACGATACAGTACAACGGGCAGGACGCCTTCAGGATCTACGAGATAAAAAGCGGATGAACGGAGCGGTGGTTCAGGCCCCGTATTTCCCTTTCAGCCATCCGAGGTATAGACTGACCCCCTCTTCAAACCCGACTTTCGCGGACCAGCCGAGCGCTTCGAGCTTCGAAACATCAAGCAGCATCAGCCTCACGTCTCCGGCCCAGCCGCGCTCGCCTCCGGTGTGGGTGGATTTCGGCGACGCGCCCATCTCGCTGCAGACCATCCGGGCGATCTCATCCACGGTTTTCTTTTCCCTGCTGCCCACGTTATATGCCGCATATTGCGCTTCCTGGCTCCTGAACGCACTCATCGTCCCGGATACGCAGTCCGATACGAAAAGATAGGATTTCTCCTGCTTCCCGTTGCCCAGGATTTCCAGCCGCTTCGGGTCTTTCCGCAGCTTCTGGTAGAAATCGAAAATCACGCCGTGCGTGCTCCTGCTCCCGAATATGTTCGCGTAGCGGAGCACGGTAGACTTGATGCCATAGGTGTGCGCGTAGCTGCTGATGTAGGCCTCGCACGCGAGCTTGGACGCGCCGTAATTCGATATCGGCTCGCAGGCATGGGTTTCAGGGGTTGGGATGATGTTTGTTTCACCGTAGACAGTCGATGTGGACGCGAACACGAAACGTTTAATCCCGGAGGTCCTGCACGCCTCCAGCACGCGGAACGTGCCGAGAACATTGTTATTGAAGGATTTCGCGCTGTCGCCCGCGCTCGAGCGCACGTCCGGGTCTGCGGCGAAATGGAAGACCGCGTCCGCGCCCTTCAGGTCGCGCGATAGGTCGTCCACGGTGATGTCTTTTTTAACGAATTTCGCTTGCTTCGGGACATTCTCCCTGAGGCCGGAGACCAGGCTGTCTATCACCGTGGCCTCGTAACCCGATTTTACCAGCTCTTCAGCGAGATGGGAGCCGATGAAACCCGCTCCACCTGTCACAACCGCTTTCATTAGGAAAAAAATGGTACGTTCGGTTATTAAAACATTTCAGCCAATCTTTTTGTGGGAAGAAGATGGATAAAGAAGAGAAAGAGGAGAGGATAACGCTCGCTGACGGCGTGCGCAAGCGCTACGAGGCCGCCAACTACGGCATAGTGGGCAACCACTCCGGCGTCCAGATATGCTCATGGACCAAGAAGGCGCTGCGCGGCAAGGGCGTCTGCTACAAGCAGAAATTCTACGGCGTGGACTGCTCGCGCTGTTGCCAGATGTCGCCCGCGCTAGCATGGTGCCAGCAGAACTGCGCGTTCTGCTGGAGGCCGATGGAGTGGATGCGCAGGATCGACATGAAGGAAAGCGAGGCGGACGAGCCCGAGGCGATAATCGAATCCTGCGTCGGGCAGCGCAAGCGGCTGATGAACGGCATAGGCGGCGCGCATGACGTGCGCAGGGAGCTTTTCGACCTCTCGTTCAGGCCCTTCCCCGCCCACTGGGCGATATCCCTTTCCGGCGAGCCCACGATCTATCCGAAGCTCGGGAAGCTGGTGAAGGCGCTGAGGGCGAGAAAGGAGGTCAGAAGCATCTTCATAGTGACCAATGGCCAGGAACCGGAGCGCATAAAGCGCATGGCAAAGGAGGGCGCGCTTCCGACCCAGCTCTATGTCTCGCTCGTCGCGTGCGATGAGGGGCTTTTCAAAAAGATAAACAAGCCGGTTTATGGCGATGGATGGGAACGGCTGAATCGGACGCTCGGCCTTCTGGCAAACCTGGATTGCAGGACAGTGATCCGCTTCACGCTCATAAAGGGAATGAACGACTCTGATGACCAGCTTGGAAGGTTCGCCGCCATGCTCGAGCGGGCGCGGAGCGATTTCATAGAGGTGAAGTCTTACATGTATCTCGGCCTCTCGCGCGAGCGCCTGAAGATGGAGAACATGGCGTTCCACGAGCATATCAAGGAGCGCGCGGAGAAGCTGCTTTCCATGATGCCGGGCTACGGATACGAGGATGAGGACGCGAGGTCGCGGATCGTCCTGCTGAAAAGGAAGGACTCGGAGCATGCCAACATCATCACGAAACCATAGAGACGAGGCACGGAACCGAAGCCGGGAAACCACCTTCCGGCCGGGCGATAGTGTTTTAATGACTCCTCAAAACTAATTTTGATTGGGGGGAGCAATTGGCGTTGGGATGGCGTATCCTCAAGGATGGAAGATACATGCTCGACCTGCCGCGGATCAGCGCGGAAGAGGAAGCGATGATAGAGGGAGCCGAGCACAGGTTCAAGGAAGCGGCCAGGACCAGGGATAACCCCAGGTCAAAGGAAGAGAGCCAGGATATCCTGAAGGGGCTGCTCCACGACCAGGCGCGCGAGAAATCCATATACCTCGATTCCGACCAGGCGGAATACCTCTCGAAGATAGCCGCGCTGCACATCTACGGCTTCGCTTTCCTGGACCTGCTTCTCGCTGACCCCGAGATAGAGGAGATATCCATCATAGGGCTGGACAGGCCAGCATATATCTATCGCAGGAACTCCGGCTGGGAATCCGTCAACGCGTCCTTCACGGAGGAGAGCGCGATATCCGATGTGGTCAACAAGATGGCGCGGGGCATAGGCAGGCACATCACGGTCCAGAACCCGAGGCTGGATGCCATGCTTCCCGACGGCTCCAGGCTCCACGCGTCCCTGCCCCCCGTCTCGGCAGGCGAGATGACAATAAGGAAATTCAGGGAGATGCCGTTCTCGCCTCCAGAGCTTGTAGAGAACAGGACGCTGGACGCGAAGGCGCTCGCGCTGCTCTCGCTGATCATGCAGGGCGACAATTCCGTGCTCATAGCGGGCAACACCGCGTCAGGGAAGACGACAACGCTGAACGCGCTATTCTCCTTCGTACCGGCAAACGAGCGGATACTGATAACCGAGGAGACTCCGGAGATAAACATCCCGCACGCGCACCAGCTGCGGCTTGTCGCGAACCGGGAGATGGGCATAAGCCTCAAGGACCTGGTATACGATTCGCTGAGGATGAGGCCCGACCGGATGATAGTGGGCGAGGTCAGGAACAGGGAGGAGGCAGAGGCGCTTTTCGATGTCATGCTCGCGGGCCAGGCGAGGGGCAGCTATGCCACGTTCCACGCGCAGTCCGCAAGCGAGGCGCTGGCGAGGCTAGCCTCCTTCGGGATAGCGAAGATGGATATGCGGTCCATAGACTGCATAGTGGTGCAGAGAAGGATGCTCCTATACGACATGAGGAGAAGGAAGGCGCATGAAGTGAGGAGGATAGTGGAGATCGCCGACGTAAGCGAGGAAGCCGTGCCAGTGCTGCTGCACGACCAGAAGACCGACCGGCTGTTGCTGAAAAAGAACAACGCCTTCCTCAAGAAGCTCGCCGACAGGCTCGGCTCAAGCGAAGCCGAAGTGCGGGACGAGCTTGGAAGGAGGGAGCGGCTTTTCATGAAAATGGAGAGGAAATTCTCTGGGTTCTATGCCGCGGTGCAGAAGGACCTTTACGGGATAAAAGTAGGCGACGATGATGAAGGGGAAGTGAAGGAAGGGGAATCGGGAGCGAGAAAACGGAATGGAAGAAAAGGCTGAGCTGATGGAAGGATGAAAGCGCTGGACCTTGTTATCAGGATTTCGGCATACGCGCCGCAGATCAGGCTCGAATCCAAGATGCTCAAGCCGCTCAAAAAACTCAGGCCGGACGCATCCGAAGCGAAATACACCGGCGCAGCCATCGTCCTCTCGCTCGGTGCGGGCGTCCTCATCGGAGCGCTGGCGCTCGCAATGGGGGAAAGCGCGGCCTTCGGGCTGATCGGATCCGCCCTCGCGTTCGGTTTCGTCCTCATGCTGCCTTCGCTCGAGATGAGGGCAAGGACGGCAGAGTTCGAGGCCAGGCTCCCGCTCATGCTGCGCACGCTGAGCATGCTGCTGGACATGCGCATCCCTTTCCAGAAGGCGCTGGAGCTCACCTCGGCGGATGAGCCGGAGATGCGGCCGGTGCTAGATGACATCGGGAACGGGGTGACGGTGCAGAAGGCGTTCGCGAGGCTCGCGATAACACACGATTCATTCACGGTCAAAAGGGCGCTCTCCCAGCTGCTCACGGCTTATGAGGTGGGAAGCTCGGGGCACGAGATAGCTAGGATAGGCGACGAGATGCTCTCCATGCAGAGGCATGCGCTGCGCGAGCACGCGTCCAGAAGCGCGATATTCGGGCTGATGTTCATCGTGTCCGCGGCCGTGCTGCCGACATTCTTTCTCGTGTACGCGATACTGGGCGGGTTCAGCGCGGATGCAAGCGCGAGCGTGGACCAGGGCGGCATGGCCATCGCGATGCTCGTCATCTTCCCGCTGATAAGCCTCATGATACTGCTGCTCGCCAGGGCGATGCTCCCGCGCTCGGCCTTAGAGAGCGGCTCGGGCGGCATGGATATCACGGTGTTCGGGCCTTGCGCGCTGATGGTCGCGTCGTTCGTCTTCCTTCCGCAGGGATTCGCCCTGCCGGGCGGAGGGCTGGGCGCCATGGCCGCAGGATACCTGGTGTGGAGCAAATACAACGACGAGAAAAGGACAGAGGACCTTGAGAGGCACCTGCCGGACGCGCTTTTCGCGGTCGCGGGGCTTCCGAAATCAACCAGGATGGAAGACCTTTTCGGCGTGATAGAGAGATCCGGCTACGGCCCGCTGTCAGAGGAGGCCGGGAAATGCAGGAAGCAGCTCGCGGCGAACCTCAGCACCGGAACCGTGCTCGAGGACCTCTCGTCCAGGAACCGCTCGCCGATGCTGGGCCGCGCGTGCGAGATGCTCGCCCATGTGTTCTCCACGAATTCCTTCGACAGGCTGAACCGGCTCGCGGAGGACATGATGGAGTTCGCGGAAGTGAAGCGGGAGCGGGCGGGGCTGCTTTCCATGCAGAAATACACCCTGGTATTCGGCGGGCTGCTGATTCCGCTCATACTGAGGATAACCCTTGACCTGCTCGGCTCCATGGCAGGCCTGTTCTCCGACGGCGGCGCGACGCCCCAGATCGGCTTCGCCTATTCGCTGGCGCCAGCGTATCTCATAATATACGCCCTGCTCGCTTCCATCTACATATCCGCTATAGACGAGCGGCGCTCGCGCTCCGCGGGCTACTTCCTCGCCATAGCGGCACTCGCGCTTTCGGCATTCTTTTTAATAAACATTTGAGTGGAAATGAAGGCATGGACGCGCTGACGACCGCCGCCATGGCGATAAACAGCCCCGCGCTTACCGCGGTGTCGCTGCTGCTTGGCAATGATGTCATATTCGGCGCATTGATCCTTGCGCTCGTGCTCATAGCGGAAAGAAGGGACGGCAAGCGCCTGAAGATAATGACCGCCCTTGTGCTTGCCGTGGCCGCGGGTCTAGCGCTAAAGAGCATATATGCGATCGACCGCCCCTGCTCCGGAGCGGGATGCCCGGCGGATTACTCGTTCCCCAGCCTGCACGCGGTGACCGCCTTCACGCTGATGATAGCGTTCCTTGACAAGCGCAGCTACCCCTTCTTCCTGTTCTTCGCCCTGTTCGTCGCCTTCACGAGGCTCCATCTCGGGGTGCACACCTTCGAGGACATGGCGGCGGCGTTCCCTGTGGCGGTGCTCGCATACCACATAGTGGATTCCAGGTGGAAGAATGGATAGGGAAACCAAAAGGCAGGCGATCCACTTCCTCGTGTGCATGGCAGCCCTAGCGGTGCTGCTCCTGCTGAGCAGGAACTGGCTGCTCGCGTTCACCTTCGGTGTGCTGCTTGTGGGCTCCCTGCTCATAAACATGACGATGAGGAACAGCAAGATCAGCCTCGTGGAGTGGTTCGTGGGCGAGTTCGAGCGTGAGGGAGTCAGGCTGCCGGGCTGGGGCTCCGCGTGCCTCGCGACAGGTGTGCTCATGCTCGCAGCCTACCTTATGAGTTCCACGGACATCGCAGCCGGCCTGGTGGTCCTTGGGATAGGGGACGGGCTGTCAACGCTTGTCGGAAGAAGGGGGTCCCGCAGGCTTCCCTGGAATCAGAAGAAAACCATGGAGGGGACGCTCGCGTTCTTCTTAGGCAGCCTGCTTGCGTGGATTTTCATAGGCCCGCTCGCCGTGTTGCTTGCGGCCGCTGCCGCGCTCGCGGAGAGCCTTGACCTTGGCATAGACGACAACCTGGTCATCCCGGTGGTATGCGCGATAGTCCTTTCGGTGCTCTGACATGCCATTGATTGTTTACACGAGGAATAACGAGGCGAGCGCCGCGATCGCAAAAAAACTAAGCGAGATCGCGCCACGTCCCGTAATCGAGCCGCTTGAAGTGAAATCGGACAGCGTGCTGGAAATCCCAACAGAGTTCGATACCGATTGCCTGATTGTGTTGAGCACGCACAGGAGCAGGGAGGGCGGCCCGATGCTGACCGCGCACTTCCCCGGCAACTGGGACAAGGCAGGGATGGGCGGAGAGGAAAGGACGCTGAATGTCGCGCACGGCACGCTGTTGAAAAAAATAATCACGGAACTAGATATCGTGAATCGGAGACACGGACTGAACTGGCCTTTGTCCATAGAGGCTGACCATCACGGGCCGACGGCGCGCGTCCCGATCATTTTCGTTGAGATCGGAAGCACGGAAAAGGAATGGAAGGACGAGAAGGCGGCGATTGTCGTGGCGGAAGCCGTGAATACAGCAATCGCAAAAACAAAAAACGGAACCGGAAACCCGAAACTCGAAACGCAGGACTCGAAACCCGTGACATTTTTTGGTGTTGGCGGGGGGCATTACGCGAAGGAGTTCACCAAACTCGTCCTCGAGCGCGACGATTTCTGCATAGGGCACATCTGCCCGAAATACGCGATCGGGTCCCTTGCCGAAGACACGTTCAGGCAGGCGATCGAAAGGAGCGTGGAGCCGGTGAAGAGGGTCCTGGTCCTGAAGGAGTCCACGAACGCGTCACAGAAAAAGAAGGTAAAGGAACTGTGTGAGAAACACGGCGTCGCATACGAGGAGCTATGACTTCTCAATAACAATAAAAACATTCCCCAGCATCTTAAAGAAAAAACAGGGTTTGACAGGGTGAGAACGTGGATGAAGGAAAAGGGATGGACAGGAGCGAGAAGCCGTTCAAGAAATTCGAGACGCCGAAGCCCGTCGCAGTAGGGGACGAGGTCGATGTGACGGTTGAAAGCGTCGGCGGCCAGGGGGACGGCATCGCGAAGGTCGGCGGCTTCGTCGTATTCGTGAAAGGCGCGAAGAAGGGCGAGCGGCTGAAGGTCAAGATCACGGACGTGAAACGGACTTACGCCGTAGGGGAGAAGGTCGGGGAGGCGAGCGCCGCTCCGCCGAAAAAGAAAGAGTCTCCTGACGACGATGACGAGGAAGATGGCGAGGATGAGGAGCCCTCCGAAGAGGAAGGGGACGAAGACGAGGAAGAGGGCGCGGAGTGAGCCCGCGGCGTTCCATCTGTTTTCTGATTTTTTTATTTTCTATTTCTCTTTCCTGATTTTCCGGCTATTTTATCGTCACCAACCTTCTCATAAGAAGCACAATCAGCAGAAGGCCCGCGAGCCCGAGGCTCAGCGTCACGGTGTTCATGGAGTCCGGGCTGAAAGCAGCGGATTTCCGTGTAACCGAAGGGTCGGCAGGCCCACCGGTCTCAGAGACATTGCCCGAGTACGAGAGCATCCTTGAGAGGATTTCCCTTGAAAAAACGGACCGGCTAAAAAGGCCCGACACATCGTCCTCCAGAGCGTGCCCCCCCAGCCCCTCATAAGAGTAGTTGAGCTCATAGACATAACCGTAAGTGAAGTTGTCCGGCGCCAGGGGAACGGGCGTATTATATGCGGAATATCCGGCTATGCCTTCCGATAGGCCTTGGGCTGGAACCGCCTCTATGTGCCAGACCCCCTGCGAATCGTTCGTGATGTTGAACTCATAGAGCCGGAAATTTTTGGCCTGGTTGCTGTCGGCGCTGATGTTTCCCGCGTATATCCGCGAATTCGAGAAGAGAACGGTGTCGAAATGGTTGTTCCTGAACCACTGCTCGCCGAGAACCGGAGCGACCAGGAAGAACAGTGTCCGGTTCCCTTCCACTGTCCAATTCCGCTCATCCATGGCGCTGATGGATGAGGAATAGTTTGCCAGATGCTGCGCGCAGCCCTCATCATGGCTCGGCCTGCGGTCATCTATGGTATAAGTGAAATTGAATGTGGCGTTCAGCCGCACCTGGAACACGTCCGTTCCGGTGGTGTTGGCCATGGCGGCGAGTATCGAATCCGGAATCAGCACCGTATTGTTTACTGCGCTCACCGACTCGCTGGCATTCCCGAACGAGAATGTGACCAGCGCGCTGCGGGAGACCGAGGAACCGTTCTGGTATTCCGCGCAGTCGTCGCCTTCCCAGTCCCTTGTCGGCAGGGGAGTCGCGTTAGAACCCCATGCGAAAAGCAGCACCGGGGATGCGGAAGCGCTGATGGATTCGCCCACGGACGGCTCCATTGTGAGAATCCGCGCCGAGGCGTTGATGAGCTGCAGGTCCACGTGCTTGTGTATCGGCACCCAGTAGATGTCGGTCCCGTAGAAATCCATGCCCATGGTCCCGTTGACGGCGATCGACGGGTCGTACGAATCATCGAACGCCGGGGCGAGGGCGAGGTTATGGGCGGAAACCTCGGCAAAAGGCGGATCCGGATAGAGCGCGAGAACCGGAAGTGCGAAAACGAGAAGGAACGGCACGACAAAAAACGCGAGACGCAAGTCCCTTGGCATCCTACAACACATCGTCCAGCTTGTCCAGGGTCACGAAACGCAGCACCCCGTTGGCGAGCTTCACGCGCAGCGCAGCGAGCTCCTTCTGGCCCAGCGAGGCGTAGATGGATTCCAGCTCCTGGGGGTCCTCGACCACAACGGCCGCGCTCTTCACGAACTTGTCCCCGAAGAAGCCGATCTCAAGGTGGTCGGTGACGAAACGCCTGCCCTTGGCCTTGAATGGCACGCCCGCCTCGATCAGCTTGTCCCTTATCCTGCGCACCATCGAGTTCCGCCTCACGTCGCCCTCGCCCTTGAGCTGGTAGTACTGCCTGTGCGATTCGAGCACGCCCCGCTTCACGAGCGCCTGGAGTATCTCCTCGACATTGCCATCGGTGACGTCCGCGCCCTCGGTGACGTGCCTCTTGAGCGCTATGGCGAACTCATGGGCGCTGAGCGGGCTGCCACCTATGCCGAGCTCCTTGCGTATGGACTTGAAAAGCGATAGCGCCCTCTGTGGCGGCAGCCTGACCTCCTTCCTGATCTCTCCTGCGAGCTCGCCGACGCGTATGACATACACCGGCCTCCGGCTCATCCTGGCGCCGAAGTATATCGCCACCACGAGAATGATGCCCGGGATGCCGTACTTGATGTATACGTCGGCCAGGCCTTCCTGCGAGTATCCGACCTCCACGTCCTTTTCAGTGCCGAGGAGCCTGATGCCAAAGACATTGGTTCCCTGGTGGAGCTGCGCCGGCACCGTGAGCTCGCCGCCGGATATGTAGAAGGTCTTCTCGTCCGTCGAGTTGGAAAGATGCACGGCCGCCTCGCCCTTGTCCAGCGGCTCTCCGTCCACGGTGACGTTGAAGAGATAGGAGAGCCCTGCCGAGCCGGCGTATGCGACCTGGAGGTCCTTGACGTGTATTATCCCGCTCGCGATGGTGCCGGAGTTGTCAATGACCCTCACCACGTGGTTGCCCGGCTCGGAGAGATTCACGCGCTCAGGGAAGAAGTTCTCCTCCCGCACCCTGCTGAGCTCCTTTGTGAACACCTCCTGCCCGTCCTTGAGTATGCTGAGCACCGGGGTGCCGTTGGTCTTGTTGAGCCCGAAATCCAATGTCGTCTTCTCCCATGGGAAAATCGATTCCGGAGACGGGGAGATCACGACCTTCGGCCCGGCCATCCTCGCCGAATCGACCATGCCGGCCTTGCCCCCTATGGAGGCTATGAGGCGGAGGTATTGGGAATCGTTCATCAACAGGATGGCGGTGAATTTCCCGTCGCCCGAAAGGATGGTGCCGGACCTCGCATTGACCGCCCAGGAGTTCTCCAGGATTCCATGGAAGAGCGAATCCGCGCTCGCGCTTCCGTTCTCCATGAACTCGTCGGGCGTCATGTCATAGAGCACGACCCGCGCGCGCTGGCGCGGATCCAGCGCGGAATACCAGTCGTTCTTATTCACCCCGCTGTCCCCGAGCACGATGTCGCTCCTGCCCACGTAGACCACTATCCCGTCGGTCGCGTTGTGCTGGAGGTCGTCAAGCACATAGGAGGGCATCGCGCCGCTCGGCACCACGAATATCCCATGCCCGAGCACGCGCTTGTCGCTCAGCGAGACATCGAAACCGTAGTTCTCGAGCCCCGAAAGGCTGCCCATGAACCAGCTGATGTTGCTATTGCTGACCGCCCCGGGCTCGTTTATGATGGTGACTTTCCGCAGCGGCGATGAGCCGTAGGCGAGCATGGTTATGTTCGCCGTGCCGTTGTAAGAGAGCACGGCATAGCCATAGTCGCCAGCCCTGCCGATCTCGAGTATGTCCAGGGACCTGCCCGCTTCCTGGCCGGCGCCTGCCGGCGGCGCGGCTGAGAGAAGCAGAAGCGCCAACACTGCCACTGATACCGCCACCAGCACGATGGCGATGTTCCTGATGCTCATTGCCTCAACCTTGTGTTCCTTAGGAAATCCATGTCGTTTCTGTAGAACGTGCGTATGTCGTCGAGGCCGAGCTGGAGCATGAGCGGCCTCTCAAGGCTCAGGCCCCACGCGAGGACTGGGTAGACCCCTGCCAGCGGTATGCTGACCTCCGGCCGCAAAACCCCGGCGCCGCCGAGCTCCATCCACTGCTTCCTCGGCTCGTAATAGACCTCTATCTCGAGGCTCGGCTCGGTGTAGGGGAAGAAGGACGGCCTGAACCGGATCTTCTCGAACCCGAGCTTCCGGTAGAACTCCCTGAGGAGGCCCAGAAGGTCCCGGAACGTCGCCCCTTCCCAGGCGACGATGCCCTCAAGCTGGTGGAATTCGGCCAGATGCTTGTAGTCGGTCGCCTCGTTCCTGAAGACGCGGCCGACCGCGAAATATTTCCCGGGTTTTTTGCCTTTCATGGCCGCGACGTAACGTGCGCTGAGCGCGGTCGTGTGCGTGCGGAGGACCAGCCTCTTCGCCTCGCCCTCGCTCCAGCGGTATTTCCAGCCCTTCTCATGGGCTTCCTTCACCCGCTTCACCAGCGCCTTGTCAGCGGGAAGGGGCGCCTCCCCTTCCAGATAGAAGGTGTCGGCCAGATCGCGCGCGGGATGGTCCTGCGGCTGGAAAAGAGCGTCGAAGTTCCAGAATGTCGATTCCACGACGGGGCCGTCCATCTCCTCGAAGCCCAGCTCCACCATTATGCTGGCTATCCTGTCCCTGTAGGAGGTGAGCACGTGCGCCTTGCCGAGCTGCGCGTCCGCGGCAGGCGCGGAGATATCGAATCCGGCAGGCCCCTGCGGCAGCGGCTTGCCCGTATAGGAGACGATCATAAGCCTCTCCGTCTTCTTGCGGACTAGATTCCTGGTGAAGAGCTCGTCCAGCAGGACCGGATCACCGAGGGCCCCGGACTCGCTGAGCTCCGAGAACGCGGCGAGCATGCGCTGGCTCTCGGCCTCCACCTCTGCCTCTTCCTTGGCAGGCCTGAGCGTGCCTTTCTCGATTTCCACGAATCCCTTTTTCCTCGCCCATTGGAGGCCGAATTGCTTCTCTTCCGGGGAGAGGCCTGAGACCGCCTTGCCGGATGTGGCAGCGCGGAACACCCTCGCCTCCGGCATCCCGCTTTTGGCGTAATCGCCGAACTCCGCGGTCGGCATCAGAATAACGCGCTCCTGGGCCGAGACGTTCGCGTATCCATCGCCACGCAGGGACTCGACTATCCGCCTCACGCTGTCGATGTTCAGGCCGCTCCGGCTGGCGATCTGGCCCAACTCGAGCTCCTTCCTCTCGGCGAGCAGCCCGAGGACCCTGTCCTCCCCCTTGTACATGTCATTCCTCCTTTCTCTTCTTCGCGATGTTTATGTAGATGTAGCTGCCGACGAGTATGGCCAGTATCACGAGGAACGCCATGCCGTGCTGGCTGTTCACGGTGGCCTGGAAATTTTTCAGGGCGCCGGAGAAGAAATTGCCGACCTCCTTGTCTATGCTCTCCTCCACTTCGAACACGAGCGAGTATTTCACCATGACCATGTCGGTCCAGGTGAGGGTCCTGCCCTGGGGCGCGTCCACATCGGCCGTGGCGGATGGCGAGGCGTCCACGAGCCTGCCCCCTTGCGGGAGCTGGACCACCAGCTGCACGTCCGGGTCGAGGAGTATGTTGCCGCCATCTGTGGATGAGAAAGACAGCGCCGCCGGGTTGATGGAATACTTCGTGGTCCTGGGCTTGTAATTATCCACGAAGAAAAGGCCGGTGCCGTTTATCATCCCGGAGCCGTCGTAGAGCGGCAGGACGTTATAGTCTATGATTATCTCTCCGTGGCAGGTGTTCAAAAAAGGGTTGCAGCCCGTCCTCGGCTGCGGCTGGAGGCCGAATTCGCTTATCGCCACCACTGCCGGGTTCACGTGCTGCTTTATGTCCTTGAGGCCGGTGTTGTCGGCCCAGACGGACAGGTCGTCGCTGGTCTTGAACCCGCTGTCGTAAAGCGCGTTCGAGAAATTGCCGCGCACCAGGAACTTGATGTCCTCGCGGACGTGCGCCGAGCCGTCCTGGCTTATGCCGCTGATTGTCACGTGGGCGGACTCCAGCACGAAATCCGCAGCCGCGATGCCGGTTATGGCGAGCAGTGCGGCCAGAAGAAGCGCGCTTCTCATAGGGAGAAATTTGGTGGGGAAGCTATTTATTACTAATGATTCAACGATTTGGATGAAAGGCATTGGTGGGTCCATGAAGCACACTATAGCTACGCTCGGAAGCCATTCGGCGCTCGATGTCTGCGAGGGCGCGAAGGCCGAGGGATTCAGGACGCTCGTCGTAAGCCAGAGAGGCAGGGAGAAGACCTATCTGGGGCCTTACAAGACGAGGAAGAGGGGAAAGGGCGAGATCGGGGTCGTGGACGAGCTGCTTCTCCTGGGGAAGTTCAAGGACATCGCCAGCCAGCAAAGCGTCGCCTTCATGAAAGAGCGCGATTCCATATTCGTGCCGAACCGCTCGTTCGCCGTGTATGTCGGCTATGACGCCATAGAGAAGGGATTCCCGGTGCCGATGTTCGGCAACAGGATGCTGCTCCGCGCAGAAGAGAGGGACGCCCCGAAGAACCAGTACTACCTGATGGAGAAAGCGGGCGTCCGTTTCCCCAAAGAGATAAAATCGCCCGACAAAATCGACCGGCTCGCGATCGTGAAGGTGTCGGAAGCGAAAAGGAGCTATGAGAGGGCCTTCTTCCTCGCCCGCTCGCCCGAGGAGTATGAGCAGAAAAGCGCCGACCTGCTCATGACCGGCAAGATAACCAAGGATGGGCTCATGAAAGCGAAAATCGAGGAATACGTCATAGGCGCGCATTTCAACCTCAACTTCTTCTACTCGCCCGTCCATGAGGAGCTCGAGCTCCTCGGGGTGGACACGAGGCGCCAGACCAACCTGGACGGCTTCCTGCGCATGCCGGCGGACCAGCAGCTCGAGACCCTGAAGTTCGCCCAGCCGAGCACTATAGAGGTGGGGCATATCGCGTGCACGCTGAGGGAGTCGCTTCTGGAGCAGGTTTTTGAGCTTGGCGAGAGGTTCGTGCATGCAGTTGAAAAGGAATACCCGCCCGGAATAATCGGCCCGTTCGCGCTGCAGGGCGCATTTGTGGAGGAAGGAAAAGAGGAGTTCGTTTGTTTCGACGTTTCGCTGCGCATCCCAGGTTCGCCGGGCACGAGATTCACACCGTATTCCGGCTATCTGTTCAGGGAGCAGGTCTCGTTCGGAAGAAGGATAGCGATGGAGATAGGGGATGCGGAAAAGAAGAAGATGATTGAAAAGATTACTACTTAGATTAAGGCGCTTCCACAACTACGCCAAAATGTCGGGCGGCTCCCCGTAAAGGGGAAGACCTGACTCCGAGGTCTACGTAGCGCCTCACGATGTCGTGATGGTCGCCGTAGGTGCGGATAGCCAGGGCCACTCCTCCCGCGTCGTCCCTGACCAAATACCTCGCATCCGGATTCCGCATGCTGATTCTTTTCCCGCTTGGAATGTCGTGCTTCGCGTCTCCCAGATACCAACCATTCTCGGCAGGGAATCTTTCAATCAGGTCAACCTGTGCAGCACGGACAATTCTGTTCCTCCCGTCTATCTCCAGGGTGTAATCCGGGTGCTCTGCAACAAGGACTGCATTCGTTTTTCCCTGATACTCTTCAGGAACAGGAAACACCCATCTACATCCTGTCCGTGAATCTGCGTATTCCACTATCTTACCCAGCTTCTTTTCGGGAGTTACATAACCCGTTATTGTTCCGGACCAGCACGCAAATGCCCCTTCGACGCTTCTCCACTCTTCGCTTCCGATCAAAGCCCGGCTCAGCCTCTCGTTTGAAGCAATAACGCGGTTCTCGGCGTTTGCCCTCAAAAGCCCTTCCTCGAACGGAACGCCGTTGGCTGCTTTTATGAGCACGGCAAGATTCGGACCTCTGACTCTCTTGCCGTTCGTTGGTTGTTCAGCAGTAACAGTACTCATATTTGCACCTCGATTGATAATAGTATTATACCACGAAATGTTTAAAAATACCACAGAATAAGGGACTTTTCGATCAAACCTCTTCCGCGATCGCACCGAGGCGCTCGGACGGAGGCTTGTCGAGGATGACGCGCCTGCGCTCCGGATTCGGGTGCTTGCCGTGGTCGCTGGCCGCCATGGTCACCATCTTTCCTGACCGCTGATTCTGGCCTTCCGGTATTTTCTCCCACACCAGGAACACCATTTCTGATAATGGGGTCACTGGCTCGAACACGCTCGCGATGCCATGAACCGGGTCTGCCGCGTACCACCAACTCGTGGCAGGCAACCCCTCCACCAAGCCGACACGCGCCGGCCGGACAACCCTGTCGTTCCCCCGGAACTCCAGCGAGTAGCTGGGACGCTCGGCTACGAGAACCGCATTCATCTTGCCGAGATGCTTTTCGGGGATGGGGAACAGGTACCGGTGATTTGTCGCGGGATCGATATAAGCCACGAAATGGCCTTTTCCATGCTCAGGAGCCTTTTCTCCGGCTTCTCCGAAAGTCCTGCCCGGTTCCACATATGCCACCATGGTGCCTGACCTGCAGACGCATGCCATTTTTACCCTATGATAGGTATCCAGGTCTTTGAGGCCCTCGCCTATGCTCTTCAGAGAAGCGAGCTCCACCCCGCGCTCCTGAGCCAGGGCAAATGTTTCTTCCATCGGCTTTCCCATGTCCGCCCTAAGGAGCAAAGATAGTTTCGGAACAGCGATTTCCCTCGGTGTCGTTCGTTGCCTCAAAACAGTTGTAGCCATTTTCCCACCTGAATCAGTGGGTATGACACGAAATTGTTAAAAATAACACGCTCCGGTGAATTTGCGAGTTTGTAAGAAAACACAGGACGGCTGACGTGGCACAAGACCATAGGTAGTCCACGTCCCCATAGAAAACAGGGGAGAAACAACGAATAACAGAATAATGTGAAAACAATAGTCAGGCATAACTACTGTTCTGGTTCAGCAGCACCGCATCCCACAGCACTTTCGCGGCTTTCCTGGGCTTGTCGACCTGGAGCGCGAACACGCCTTCCGACGCGGAAGAAGAGAGCATCGACAGGTTCTCTATGTGCACCTTCGCCTTGGTCAGCCTCTCGGTTATCCTGGCCATGCCGCCGCTGACGTGGTCTGTCACCTTTATGACGATCGAACCCATGTCCACGGTGTTATAGCCATTGCGCTGGAGTATGTCCCTGGCTTTCTTGGGATCCCTGACCGAGAGCGATATCACTGCTTTGCCGCCGACTATCTCGACGTTGAGGCCATCGATGTTGACATTGGACTTGCCCAAAACGTACGATATGTCGGCTAGCAGAGCCACCCGGTCTTCAGCAATCACGGTTACCGTCTTCATACCTAATCACCTTCACGGTTTTTCATATTGTTCTCTTGGTCGCAGCCTGTGAGAAAATAAAAGGATTAAAGCAGCTGGACTACGTCGCTGCTTATCGAATCGAGGCTCCTGAAGGCGCCATAGCATTCACATGTGCCATGCATCAGGGCCCTGACTTTCGCCTTGTTGAGCGCCTTGACTATCCTGACCTTCTCGGCATGCGAGAGGAGCATATTCTCCCTGCGGAGGAGGTCCCTGAGCCTGGCAGCGCTGTCGACGACATCCGAGCATCTGTTCTCGGAGAACGCCGCGGCTTCCAGTGCGCTCACAAGTTCGGTTTCTCTTTCCGTCGCGTCTTCCGCACCCGACCCGAACAAACCTTTCAATATGCCAAACATATCCATCCCCCCACCAAAGTATATCTATACTGTAGGGGTATATATAAGTTTCGCCTTTTATGGTGTGAAAAAACACATTTTTTTTAAAATACTGTGCCCATAAACACGAAACCCTGAGAAAACGCAGACAAAGAGATATTTCCTTTTCGTGACAACTGTTTAAAAATATTTCTGCGCTTAAACAATATTAACAACAAATAGGAGGTGCAGAAAATGAAGAAAAATGGAAGGGATTTACTTTTCAGGGCTGAGCCTGGAGAGTGCTGAAGGAATAGATGCGGAAGTGCCGGACGCAAGAATAGACTCTGATCCTAAGCAAGAATTGTCCGGTTGCAGAGGAAGACCGAATTCCCTGAGCGAGGAAAAAACGAAAGAGCTGCTTAGTGTATACTATAGCAGGCCCTACTCGCTGCGCCGCCTGGCGGACATGTTCGGAGTGTCCAGGATGACGATATGGAGGGCGGTGCAGACGGCGCACATGATACAGCTACAGAACCATTGAGGTGACCACTATGAAAACACTGACAGCGTTAAGGGCAGAGCAGGGACTGCGGACAACCGGGAGATTGCAGGCGCCGCAGCTGGCGCTCGTGGAAGAGCGGAAGACAAGGCCCATAGACGTGATCTCTCCGAACGCAACAATTCTGGTACTGGATAAGGGCACCCTCAGGCCACTGGGCAAGGGAGAACAGCCGTCGAACAAGACGCATCTCGTGAAGACGACCGGCCTCAGCGAGCAGCAGGAGAGGGAGCTGGGGGAGCAGAATGTCAAGGTGCGCCGCCCGAAGGGCGCGGAAGTGCCATACATCGAGGTGTCGCCCCTCACGGCGAGGTGGCTGATGGATATGGCATCCGGAGCGATAGGCTGCCATTAGTACTGTGGTGAACAAATGCCATTCACATTAGTGCGGCTCGTCGTTGCCAACCTTTTGTGTTCAAGGGGGACGTGGACTTCGTTTTGACCCGTGCCACGTCAGTAGTCGCGGCTTGACTCAGGTAATTATTCACCACGGCTGCCATTAGCCCTCCCCTTTATTTATAATATCTTTTTTCCTATTCTCTTTTCATGAAAATCCTGATTGCGGACCAGATGGAAGAGGAGGTAGTGGCGGCCCTGAGGAAGCTCGGCGAGGTCGATTACAAGCCCAAGGACCTGAAGAGGGCGATTGCTGATGCGGACGTGCTAATCGTCCGGAGCGCCACGAAGGTGACCAAGGAGCTGCTGGAGGGCGCCAAACGGCTCAGGATAGTCGCGAGGGCGGGCGTGGGGCTTGATAACGTCGACGTGCCCGCATGCGAGGCGAAAAAGATAAAGGTCATGAACACGCCCGGCGCCTCGACGAACGCGGTCGCGGAGCTGGCGATGGGCCTGATGGTCTGCCTCATGAGGAACGTGCCGAAGGCGCACTTCCAGATGAGGAATAAGGTCTGGGACAAGAAAAGCCTGACCGGCACTGAAATCGATGGCAAGACCCTGGGCGTGATAGGTTATGGCCGCATCGGAGCCGCGGTCGGGAAGAAGGCGTCCGCGCTCGGCATGAGGATAATCGCGTACAGCCCGCCCCCGAGGCACGAGGACGGGATAGTGGCGTATATCGATGATTTGGGCGAGTTCCTCGGGAAGGCGGATGTCATCTCGCTGCACACGGTCCTGACTCCGGAAACAAAGGATATGATAAACAAAAACACCATCGCGAAGATGAAGGATGGCGTATTCATCATCAATGCGGCGCGCGGGGCGCTTATTGACGAGGAAGCCCTTTACGACGCATGCAAGAGCGGCAAGGTGGCCGGCGCTGCGCTCGACGTCTATGGGACAGAGCCCTACACCGGGAGGCTCCTCGAGCTGGACAACATCTGCTTCACCCCGCATATCGGAGCGGCGACTAAGGAGGCACAGGTGAGGATAGGGAACGAGCTTATAGAGAAACTCACGAAGGAGCTTAAGTGATTTCTTGGCGCTCTTCGACCTCGCCCTTGGCGCGCTCACGGTCCTGCTCGCCACGTCCGCCGGCTCGTTTGCCGTGCTGTTCCTGAAAGGCGTGGGCAGGAAGGGGAACTCCGCGATGCTCGCTTTCGCGGCCGGGGTGATGGCGTACTCGGCGGTTGAGATGCTCAACCAGTCCCACCATAGCTCCGGCGACATCGTCATGCTCGCCGGCTTCCTCGCCGGCATCGTGGCGATATACCTTGGCGAGAGGGCGCTGCCCCACATCCACCGCCACATCAGGAAGAAGGACCTTGCTGACGAGAAGAAAAAGGCCCTGCTGATAGCGGGCACGATAACCATACACAATCTGCCCGAGGGCTTCGCCATAGCGACCGCGTTCGCCGCATCCACCCCGCTCGGCTGGTTCGTGACGACATCCATAGCGCTGCAGGACATACCCGAGGGCACGCTCGTCTCGGCGCCCCTGAATTACTACGGGATGAGCAGCGGGCGCTCGATATTCTACGGCATATTCTCCGGAGTGGCCGAGGCTGCTGCTGCGGTCCTGGGATACCTGTTCCTCAGCTCGTTCTCCGCTCTTGTGCCTGGCGCGCTCGCTTTCTCCGCAGGAGCCATGATTTATGTGGTGTTCGTGGAGCTCATGCCGGACGCGATGGAGAATAGGATGGAGCGCCTGGCGGCGTTATGTTTCATAGCCGGAGCCGCGGTGGCGTTCGCCATAGCATCGCTGCTGGCGGTTTGAAGGGGTATCTCCATATTTAAATCCTTTTGTACACATATAGTTATCTATGTATCAAGGACCGGAGAGAAGGAAACTGCTGAACGTAAGGCGTCTCATCGACAAAGCTCCAGCACGGTATAATAAGGCGCTTAAAGAGATGGCGAGGATGCTCGGGCCGGACAGGTTGCGTGAGCTGGATGGGAAACTCGCCTCCCCTAAAGAAGTGAAAAATATCCGGCGCGAAATGGGAGATGGACCAGAGCGCCTTCGAAGGAAGACTGCGAAGCCTTGCGCACCTGAGGCAGTTTCGGAAACCAGGGTCCTTGATCCGAAAATAGCGGACAAGCCGGTCTGGGAATTGAGGCTTTCGAAATATACTTTTAGGCACCTGAGAGGCATAAAAAAAATTGGCGAACTGGCATCGATGACAGATATGGAGTTACAAAATCTGTTCCATTTCGCCGGAGAGCGGTCCACGCGCGAGATCAGGGGGGCGATAGCAGAACTCGAGGCCAGGCCAGAGAAGCTTTCTTTCGAACAACTCTTCGGCGAACTGAAACCCAGATATCGTGAAATAATAGGAATGCGAATGATGGGTTTATCTTACAGGGAGATAGGGGAACACTTTGGGCGGCATCAGAGTTGTACAAGGCAAATGGAGTTCATTGCGGAGCGCTATCTGATAACAAATCTCGGCCGCTGCAAAGCGATAACCCAAGAAGAGTATGAAAAATACCAATATGTCTTCAGAAGGTGGGGCTTCGCTTCGCACCCGACAGAGGGTGAGGTAAGAGAATTTATGGAGAGGGCATGCGGGCTGCGACCTCCGAGACCGGCCCACTAGCGGATAATCCCTTCTGAAAGGACATCCGAGAATGTCTTCTTCTTCCCCTTCTCGTCTTTGGATTCGGGCGCGCCTTCCTTGTCTTCCGGCCCGGGAGCGCCTTTTTCTTCCCCTTCGCTTTCCCCTTTTTCCGATTCTTCAGCCTCGCTTTCGCCTTCTTCCTCGTTTTTATCCCCGGGCTCTTCCTCCTTCCCGCTTTTCTCTCCGGTTTCTTCGCTTTCGTCCGCCTGCCCCTCTTCGTTATCGCCCTTTTCTTCGGATTCCTTCTCGCTCGCTTTCTCGCCTTTACTCTCTTCGCTTTCTCCTTCCTCTTGCTCGTTTTCTTTGCCCTCTTCTTCTCCGCCTTCCTCGCCGCCTTCTTCGCTTTCCTCTTCTTTGCTTTCGCCACCTTCGCTTTCAGGTTCCTCTTCGCCCTTCACGACCTTGTCGTGCGCCAGGGATTTCCTCTTCAGCAGCTTCTTCCCCTCTTCTTTTTTCCCTTCCTCTTTCACGGCGAAATCCTGCGGGGCTTTTCCCTTGGGGAAGACGGCCAGGCCCCGGCATTTTATCGGGAGCTGGAGCTCTTCGGCGAGGCGGAGGAGCTCGTTTGCCGGAATCGGGTGCTCGGCTATGAGGTACGGCACCATGCCCCACACGGTCTTCTCCCACTTCACCTTGAGGACATGGAGCTGCCTGATGCCGCTGACTTTCGCGTGGACTTCAACGAAGCCTTGGTTGAGTATGTCCTCTTTTTTCATTTTGCCGGTCTTCATGCTCTCACTGTGTCGTTGTCATTGGGTGCGTCGTCATTGCCGTTTCATGAACATCATCGTCTTTCCTGCGCGCACAGTCACCGTCTCGCCGGCTTTCACGTTGCGTATGAATATGCCGTCCACGATGAAGCCCGATTCGCGGTTTACCCTGATTCCGATTTTCGCGCCGTTGGACAGGAACGACGGCCTGAAGCGCCGCTTGTAGGGGCAGATGGGGACGACCACGATTTTTTTGGATGGCAACGGGAGGTGTTTGCCTCCTGCGGAGAATGCGTATGCGTACGAGCCCGTTGCGGTCGAAACAATTATCCCGTCCGCCTCGAACCAGTTGTTTTTCCCCTTCATCCTCACGTCGAGTTCGATGATTCGGTAATCTTTCGAGTGTATCACAAAATCATTTATCGCGGTGTAGGTCTTCCCTGCGGAAGAGGCCGAAAGCATCTGCCTCGGTTCCGTCTCCCCTTTCCGCAGCATGGGCAGCAATCCTTTTCTCCAGTTTTCCCTCGTGAGCTGGCAGATGAAGGATTTTTCGCTCCCGATCCCGAGCACCGCGCCCTCGATGCGCTTTTTATGGTTCGCGAAAAGGATGGTGCCGTCCCCTCCGACGCAGATTGTGAGGCTCGCTCCCTTAGCCGTGATTTCGTATCCCGCTCTCGACAGATGCTTCCCCACCTGCCTCGCGGTCTCCTTCGCCCAGTGCTTGAGGGGGTTTGATACTATCTTTATCCTGCCAAAGCGCATGGGAAGGAGATTGCTGGATTCGGTTTAAAAAGAAAATGGAGAACCGGACTCGGGTCACTGCCACGCGGGGTTCGACTCCATGATAGTGTCGACGTACTGCTCCGCCTCGGCGCGCTCCATCCTCTTCGCCTTCATGTAGTAGAGCACCATGTTCTCACGCACCTCGTACCTGGGCCGGAGCTCGCCGCTGGGGTAGGAGCAGTGCCTGCAATACCTGTTGCCTGCCTTCCTGCCCCCGAAATCAGAGGGGCTTGCCATCGCCATTCCGCAGCTTTCGCACTTTCGAAGTTCCATGTGGTCGCCGCTCAATGATTTGATGATGAAAGGAAAAATAAAAATAGAAAAAAGGGGGGTTGGATTAACTTCAGAGGGACTCGATGTCGCTCGTGTAGGCCGGGATCATCGATGGCTCCTCTTCCGACTGGTAGACGCCGCCCGCTATGGACGCGCCCTTCACGCCGGTAACGATGGCGACTATCTCGAGCTTGCCCTCGTAGTTCTGCATGATCCTGGCGCCCCACTTCACGTTCGCCTCGGCGTCCATCTTCTCGGTTATCATCTCGCCCGCCTTGATGGCGTCTCCGAGTGTCAGGTCCGAGCCTCCGGTTATGTGGATGAGCGCGCCCTTGGCACCCTCGAAGTCCACATCGAGCAGCCGATTCTTGATTACACCCTCAGAGGCGGCCCTGACCTTGTCGGTGCCCTTGCCCTCGCCCACTGCGATGAACCCGACTCCTCCGCCCTCCATGATCGCGCGGACATCAGCGAAGTCGATGTTGATCAGCGATGGCTGGGTGATCGTCCATACGAGGCCCGAAATCGCCCTCGAAAGGATCTCGTCCGCCACGGCGAACGCTTCCGCCATCGGCAGATTCGGGACCAGCTGTACGAGCCTGTTGTTGTCGAGGATGATCACCGAGTCGCAGCTCTTCTTGAGCTTGTTGATGCCCTCTTCGGCCTTCTTCCTCCTGGCCCTTTCCAGTGCGAACGGGTAGGTCACCATCGATACGACGATAGCGCCCTGCTCCTTCGCGATTTGCGCCACGACCGGCGCGGCACCGCCACCGGTTCCGCCGCCCATGCCCGCGCAGATGAACACAAGGTGCGCGCCCTCGAGCTCCTTCTCGATCAGGGGCCTGTCGACCTCGGCCGATTTCGCGCCGATGTCCGGGTAGCCTCCCGCGCCCAGGCCTTTGGTCACCGAGCGGCCGATGAGCACTTTCTTGGCCCTCTCGTGCACGATGTTCAGGTGCTGCTTGTCGGTGTTGATCGCGACGAGCTCGGTGCCCTTCACACCGGACTTTATCAGCCTGTTGATGGTGTTGTTTCCGGCACCACCCACACCGACAGTCACGATCTTTATCGACTCAGAGCTGAGCGATTCGCTCGCGCTGGACTCTTCCACTCCGCTTTCCCCCATAACTGACTTAACCAAGTCTTCCATAGTTACACCCTATTGGTCACCTTTTTTACCCAAAAGCTACACCAGCCAATGGTACGAATACCCTTCATTTTTCGGGAGGATTTGGGTATATGGAAGATGCCGAGGGCGGCATTTAAATATGTTGATTTTCACGCCGGAGAACCAGAAACTCGCCATGGACTGAATTACCACATGAATTTCTCGGCGAGAGAGAGAAAATATAAATGTATTTACCGAATGCATGCACATGGTCCGCGTGATAACGATAATGGACGACGTGTATGCCGATCTGTACAAGCTCAAGACATCCAAGGGGATGTCCTTCTCCGAAGTGTTCCGTTACCTTCTCAGCGAGCGCGGAAGGGAGGGCGGCTCCATGATGGGGCTGGCGGGTAGCGTCGGCGAGATGGACATAGACCGGAAGACGGTGAGCATGATAAAGCGGGGACGGGGCGCGATCGGATGGAAAAGCCCTTCGACGGATTGAATCGGCTGGGGATCACATGGAAAGGATATGCCTTGATTTCGAAGCCGCCCTGGAGTTCCTCCGCGGCGAGCAGGCCACGATAGAGAAGCTGAAGTGGTACGCCGACAGGGAGGACGTCTGCGTGACTGCGTTCACCATGGCGCATCTTATGGAGGCGGTGAAGAAGCCCGAGGTAACAAACGCGTTCGTGAATTCCGTGACCGTGCTGCCGTTCGACAAGAAGGCCGTGACGATACTGAATCGGCTCCTCGCCGAGGCGCGCGAGCGGGGGCAGCAGATAAAGACGGCGGACCACCTTGTCACTGCTTCCATTTGCATGGCGAACGACGCGTTCATATTCACGAGATCTCCCGCCAATTACGAGGGAGTGAAGGGGCTCAGGAAGGTGTAGGCCCCTTTTCCTTTCAAAAAAAGCCCTAGATGCCGGGTTCCGCTTTCCCTCCGCTTCCGTTCATGCGGAGTATCTTAGCGTTCCTTCCGACGAGCTCTTCCAGCTCGGCGACCTGGGATGGCCCCATTTTGGCAACGATGTATCGTATGGCGTCCCTCTCATCCGGAGTGGCGGAATCGAAAACCTCGCGCAGGCGCTCGTGGCTGTCGAGGCGGTTCGGATTCGTGGGCTCCTTCGCGCCCCGCGCGATCCTCGCATCGAGCTCGGCGAGGCTGTTGGGCTCCAGCCGCCTCGCGCCCCATCTTATCGTGGCCTTGGGCAGGGGCGAAGCCCTGTCTACCAGCGCGCGCAGATTCCCGTGCCTCCTCTTCTCCACAGCGTTCGATTCGTGCATCTGATTACCTCATATCCTGAACTTGTCCGGATTCTTCCGCAGCTTCGCTATGTTCTGGTCGAGCTTGCGCAGGCCCTCGGTCCCGATCCTCCTCGCCAGGCACTTGAGCGCCTCTCCCTGGACGTCAGGAGCCTGGTCGATCAGCCACCTGATATGGTCAAGGGCCCTTTTCTCCTCAAAGCTGCCGTTGTGCCTGTCTTCGACAAGAGGAAGGCGGCTTCCGATCTTGGCGTCTAAAGCGCACCGCTCCTCATGATTCGTTTTCTGCAGCATGTACCTCAGCGCGGCCCTGCGGATCCAGGGGCTGCCTTCGAACGCCTGGCGGATATTGTGCAGCGTTCGCTTCGACGCAACTGCCTGCTCCATCAAGCGCCACCCCCATGGATAATTATGCGTGCAACGCCTTAAATATTCTTTCTTCCAACAGAAAAACATGCAATTGAAAGCTCTCGTCCTCTCGGGCTATGGCATCAACTGCGAGGCCGAGTCCAAATACTGCGTCGAGACGGCGGGCGGGGCCGCGGACATCGTGCACATCAACACGCTCATAGACAAGCCGAAGCTGCTCGAGGATTACAACCTGCTTTTCATCCCCGGAGGGTTCTCCTTCGGCGACGACCTCGGCTCAGGGAAAGTGTTCGCCAACAAGATGAAATTCAGGCTCTCGGACGACCTTCTCGATTTCGTGAATGCCGGGAAGCTGGTGCTGGGCATCTGCAACGGGTTCCAGGTCATGGTGAAGATGGGCATCCTTCCCGAGCCTGATTTCCAGCAGCGCGTCACGCTCACCGCGAACGACTCCGGCCATTTCGAGGACAGGTGGGTGGCGCTCAGGGCGAACGAGAATTCGCCGTGCGTCTTCACGAAAGGCGTGAAAACCATCCTGCTGCCCGTGCGGCACGGCGAAGGGAAGTTCGTGGCCAAGGACGAGCAGGTGCTGAAGATGCTCGCCGAGCAGAACAGGATCGTCTTCCAGTACGTGGACGAGCGGGGGAAGCCCGGCGGCTACCCGTACAACCCGAACGGCTCCCAGCTGAACATAGCGGGCATATGCGACGCGAGCGGCAGGATATTCGGGATGATGCCGCACCCCGAGGCTTTCAACATCGTGCAGAACTGCCCCTACTGGACGACAGGATTGATAAAAGAGGCGCAGGGGCTGAGGATATTCAGGAACGCGGCTGATTATTGGAAAGATAAATAGAAAAGAAGAAAGGATCTAGTTCCTGCTCCTGCAGATCACTGCCTTGGCGACGAGCACGAAGCCGAACATCACCACGAGTATCGGCCATCCTCTCGCCACCCAGTCGAACTGGGGGAAGAAACCGAAGCTCACGGGCAGCAGAGCCAATCCCAGCGCTATCAGGAGAAAGCCGGGCAGGTGCGAGTGCGGATGCTCACAGCTGCCACACGCGCACGCGGACCTCTCCTTTGGAGTTTCCTTGGAAGGTTTTACCTTTTTTCTGGTCACCATATTCACCACTTCCTCGATTTTTGTGATAAACATTGATAATATTATCGGAAAAGTTTAAGAATCATTCGGGAAGAGCACGAGGTGTGTGGGGCGTCACAGGAAAGGCGCCAGCAGCAGTGCCGCCGATGGCAAAACAAGCGCCAGCAGGCATATGTAGAACACCGTGTGGACCAGATCAAGGGCCGAGTGCGTGATGAAGGAGGGCACCTCGTGCTTGGCATCCATGCGTGAGAACAGCCTGCCGGCAAATCCGATCAGCAGGATGATCGGCAGCCCTACGAGGGACGCTATCAGGCCGATGTCATATCCCGGCCTGTAAGGAAGCAGGATGAGGCTCTGGATGCTGAGCTGCATGAAGATGAAAGATAATGACCCGACCACCAGGAAGAAGATATCCAGCATCTTGCCGTATTCCGGATAGACCCCTTTGAGCCATTCCTCATCCAGCAGCTTAAGGTAGCGGGGCGCTTCCCAGAGGACGAAAGAGACGATGAACGCGGCCAGCGTGAAAACAAGGTTCGATGGCGAGAGGTATTGGGCCAGGTAACCGATGAAATCAGGTGCCATAGCAGGAATTATTTCGTTAGTGATTTAAAACTCTTCTGCTGATTGATTGGGATATGGCAGACGAGAAACCGAAGGATAAACGGACCGTGCTGTTCCTGAATGACGACTGCGGATGGTGCAAGGATACGAAAAAAATCCTTGACGATGTGGGCGCGCCTTATGTGGAGCTCGACGTCACGAAGAACCCGGTCGCCAAGGCGATAGCCAAAAAGGCGTGCGACGGCCGCGAGATGTGCGCGCTCATAAAGGGCGAAGTGATAACCAAGTTCGACAAGAGGAAAATTGCAGACGCGATACTCGGGGATAAGTGACAGGCGGGATACTGACGAAGCACAGTTCTGGGATTGACGTATCGCTTTAAAACAGTTGCCTGATTAATGTAAACCGGGAGAACAGATGGAGAAAATCAAGGCTGAAATCGCCGGGGAAATCGCGCTTTCTGACGACCCGGGAGCGACCATGAAGAAATGGCGCGACATATTCGGGATACCGCAGGTCGAGCTCGCCAGGCACCTGAAGATAACGGTTTCCACGATATCCGATTACGAGGGGAACCGCCGCAAGTCCCCTGGCGCGGGCGTCATCAAAAGGTTCGTCAACGCCCTCTTCGACATAGACCAGCTCAAAGGCGGGGCGATGACCGCCAAGTTCGCGGAGAAGCAGAATCCCGTGAGCGACTTCTTCGAGGTCCACGAGTTCGCGAGGGCGATCACGCTCCGGGATTTCGTGGGGCTGATCAAAGGCCAGGTGCTCTCCAACGACGACCTGGTGGAGTCGGGAAGGATCTACGGCTACACGCTGATTGACAGCATAAAGGTCATACTCGAGATGCCATTCTCCTATTTCCAGAACCTCTATGGCAACGTGAACGAGCGCGTGTTCATATTCACCGGGGTTTCCACAGGAAGGAGCCCGATGGTCGTCATCCGCGTCTCGCCCTCCAAGCCGTCCGCGGTCGTGCTGCACAACATAGACGCCTCGAAGGTGGACAGGCTCGCGGTGAAGATCTCCGAGAAGGAAAGGATTCCGCTGATCCTCACGAAGATGACGATTGAGGAGATAAAGGACGCGCTGAATCGGATCTGATTTTCATATCGTATTTTTCCTGTCGATAAAGTAGTATAGCGCAACTCCGAATATTCCAATCAGTATCCAGAAAACGATTATCCACAGGGCCTTTCTTTTCGTGCTGATCCTGCTTGAACCCGCGACCTCCAATGTCGCTATAACTTGTGGGATTAACGCCGAAACCGCCGCGAGGATTACCGCAAGCATGGCCACGATTGAAAGCAGCGACTTTATGGACTCGACCGGTATGAGAATATACGCGATTATTGCCAAAACAGCGAAAAGCAGCAGCACGAGCGGGATTACCAGAGCCCATCTAAGGTACCTTTCATCCATAACGTTGGTATTGTTCCGCAATCCTTAAATACCTGGAACGCTACTTTTTCCTATGCCGACCAAACAAACGAAATTCATAGTCGTGACAGGCTCGATAATGTCAGGGCTCGGGAAGGGCATCGTTACATCCTCGCTCGGAAGGATACTCGAGGCGTGCGGGTACAAGGTCGTGCCCATCAAATTCGACGGCTACCTGAACGTGGACTGCGGCACCATGAATCCCTTCAGGCACGGGGAAGTGTTTGTTCTCGATGACGGAACTGAAGTGGACATGGACTTCGGCACCTACGAGCGCTTTTTGAACAGCTCCATGGCAGGAAGCTGCTCCATAACAGGCGGCAAGATTTTCCAGCGGATCATAGAGAAGGAGCGCAAGGGCGAGTACCTCGGCAGGGACGTGCAGTTCGTGCCCCACCTCACCGAAGAGATAAAGAAGTGGGTCGTGTCAGTGGGAAAGGAGAAGAGCGCCGACATAGTCCTGATAGAGGTCGGGGGCACGGTCGGAGACCTCGAGAACGGCTATTTCCTCGAAGCCATGAGGCAGCTCCGATTCGAGCAGGACCAGCTGATCTTCGTCCAGCTCACCTACGTGCCATCCCTGAGCATGGGCGAGCAGAAGACCAAGCCGACCCAACACGCCACGAGGCTGCTCCAGTCCATGGGAATATCCCCGGACATCATAATCACGCGCGAGCAGGAGAATCTTACGGAAGAGTCGCGCAAGAAGATCGCGCAGTACTGCAACGTGCGCGAGAACTGCGTTTTCGACGACCCCGTGGTGCGGACAGTTTACGAGTTGCCGCTCACCCTGGACAAGCAGGGCATATACGCCGAGATAGCGAACAAGCTCGGCCTTGACCTCAAGAGGGAGGCGGACCTTTCCGAATGGAAGAAACTTGTCAAGAGGATAACCGAGCCCAAGGGAGAGGCGCTCAGAATCGCGATCGTGGGCAAGTACATCGCGGTGAAGGACGCTTATGTCAGCGTGAAGGAGGCGCTCGTGCACTCGGCAGCGGCGATAGACTGCGGGCTGGAAATCGGATGGATAGAGGCTAGCGATCTTGAAGGGAAGGACGTCGATGTCTCGAAAGCGCTCGCCGGATACGACGGGATAATCGTGCCCGGCGGTTTTGGCGAAAGGGGGATAGAAGGGAAGATAAGGGCGATCGGGTTCGCGCGAAAGAATAAGGTCCCATATCTCGGCCTTTGCCTCGGTGTCCAGCTCATGGTAGTGGAGTGGGCGAGGAACGTAGCCGGCATGAAGGACGCGCACAGCACGGAGTTCAGCAAAAGCAGCCAATATCCGGTGATAGACTTTTTGCCCGAGCAGAAACAGATCTCGCGCATGGGAGGGACCATGAGGCTCGGCGCGTACGAGGCGGTGCTGAAAAAGGGCACGAGGGCGTATAACGCCTACAAAACCGACTCGGTATCCGAGCGCCACAGGCACAGGTACGAGGTCAATCCAGAATACGCGGAGGAGCTCGAGAAAACCGGGCTCGTGATATCCGGCGTGCATCCCAAGAACAACGTCGTGGAAATAGTCGAATGGCCCGGGGAGCAGTTCGGGGTCGCGACGCAGGCGCACATAGAGCTGAAATCGAGACTGGAGTCCCCTGCTCCGCTGTTCGTGGCGTTCATGAGGGCGGCGAAGGAGAGGAAAAAATAACTGAGAGACCGCCCGATGACTGACGGAGCCTCGGTATAATGAAGACGACAATGTCGGTATAAAAAGCCGACATTGTGCGCCATGTTCGGAGCGCCGAACATGTGCGCGACGTCCTCATAGAAAACAGAAAGAATACAGCGAATTATCGGCTAATGGGAAAACGCAAGTGCATCATTTATCCATCTTCCCGATCATGCCCGGCTCGTTTCCCAGGAAATTGGCCGCATCAGCCATCAGGACCTTCACGTAATTGAGGAAATGCCTGCTTTTCAGCTTGTTCCATGTCTCCTCGAGCTCTTTCGGGACATGTGTCCTCGCCTCGGGGATGCGCAAGCCCTTGTCCGTTGCCGCGGCGTAGATGTGCGCGCTCAGGCCGAGGTCGCCTTTCGCTATCCCTCGCACGATCTCCTCGGCGCCAAGCCTGCGCTCGGAGCGGAAGAAGCTGAAGCCCGCCTCGAAATAGCCGCCGCGCAGGTAGCGCCAGTCGAGCGGCGGCGTGCAGTGGTCGTCGGAACCGAAGGTCTGCTGCCTCATGCCGCGGCTCTCCAGCCACATGCCGAGCGCCAGGCTGCACATGTTCGCGGACATGATGTCCGCCGGGCCCACCCGCTCGCGCAGCATGTCGGAGCCTGCGATGGAATCGTTGTTCAGTATGTGGGTGCGCACGAGCCCGGAAATCCACCGATAAAGGCTCGGGTCGCTAAAGCGCATGACATCCGGGGAAATCGAGCGGTTCATGACCTCGATGAAATCCAGGGAGCCGGCACGGGCTATGGCCTCGTTCAGGCTCAGCTGGCCCACATCAACCGCGCTTAGAAGCCCCAGCACCTTAGCTGGCAGGACTCCGCTGATGTAGTTGAAAGGATGGGCTGCTCCGAGGGCGACAGCCCCGCTCTGCCTCAAATCAGAGAGCTCGCGGTAAACGTCGTCCAGGAGCATGTTCCCGTCGGCAGAGCGCCAGTAGGACTGCATCGAAAGCTCAGGGTCCCTCCTGGACAGTATCCTCCCCTGGACCTCGGCTGCTGCTTCCTGGTTCCCCATGAAAACGAGGTGGTGCGGCCCGTTCACGTGCCGCTCGAGCAGCGGGACCGTGAGTTCGGTGCCGATGATCGCGGTGATCCCGGCGAGGCGGCAGACCGTGTCCATTATGAGGAACTTCTCGACGGGAATGGAATTGTGCGTGGTGAGGACGAGCACGTCCGTGTTGTAGAGCATCGCGCGCCTGATTATGTCCGCGATGTTGGAGATCCCGTCGTCGAAATACCTGCTTCCGTTGAAAGCGTAGCAGGTATGCACATGGCACTGCATCCTGTATTCCTTGGGGTCCTTTGCCGCGGCTTCCGAGGCTGCGCGGTTGGCCACGCGCTCGGCTATTTTGGGGATTTCGGACTCGTTCACGCCCCTGAACTCCTCGCGCATCGCGAGCTCACCCTCGTCCATGACAGGGGCGTTCACATCGCTGCGCGGGCTTGCCATGAGGACGCGCACCGTCTCGTTCATCGGGTCTATCTGGGTGAATACGAACACATTGGAGCGCTTCCCCTCGAGCCCGAGGTTGAATATGCGCTCGCCTGCGATGACCGCTCGCCCCTCCTTTGTGCAGGCCTTGGAGGTGAGATAGCTCGCGATCCTCGGGCCATCGACCGGCCTGAAGCCCTTGTGCCAGAGCGCCCTGCCTATCTCCTGCATCAGCTTCTGCGAGGAATTCAACGCAGCGGCCATCGCAACCACCTCCACTAAAAAACTACAATTATAATATGTCCGGAAGTGTATTTAAAAACATCAGATTACAGGATTAGCGACATGGAGCCGGCCGAAGAGCCCCCACTGCACAATCATGTTCCGACGCATCGGAACATGGTGCCCCATTGTCCGGAGCGCCGGACAATAGGGAGCAGTGGGATATCCCTCATTCGACCGTCAATTCCGAACTGGGTCTGCCCGCAGCAAACTGCGGGGTATCAGACCCAGAAACCGCGTCGGGGGGAGGGTCAGGAAGACCCTCAAACTGGGGAGGGGGGAACAGCCCCCCTCCGCGGTTCGGAATGAATGCGCCTGGGCGCAGATAAAAAAGATCCGCAACTGCCTTTCGTCGGGCGGTTAAGCCCGGCGACGTCCTTCAAGCGGGGGAATGCTTTCCGGGTGAAGAAGACTTCACGCGGCAGCGCGGATAACTGATGCCTGTATAATATATACAAACAAACACTTTTTAAAACCATAGGATGTGATGTTTAACAACAATACACGGGAGACGTGTGAGGTGGCACACAAAACCGCTTATTTTCAGGATTAGGATGCGGAATATTGGACACGGGAAACAGGAATTGGGCCCGAGAGGAATCGAACCCCTAATCTATACCATGTCAAGGTAGCGTCTTACCATTCGACTACGGGCCCAGCTGTGTATTCTTACGTATTCCCTTTAGTGCGGGAATTCGTTGTTTTCTGACTGTTTTCAAGGGAGACGTGGACGCCTGGCTTTCAAATGCCACGTCAGCCATACGAGGCTTTGCTCCTGTTTCCGTTTAGACGGGTAATAAATAAAAAGCGAATGGCGGCTCAGAAAACCCTCCTTTTCCCGCTCACGATGCGGTCCGTGAGCTCGGTTATGTCCGCCAGCCCCTCGTCCATTATCGCCTGCGCGTTCCTGCTGGCGCGCGCATACGCGTCCGGAGCGCACACGAGCGAAACCGAAGCCACCTCCGGCCGGTCTATGGGCTCGCCTATCTGGGAAAGGAGCGATATCGAAACGTCCTCGATCTCCGGCTCGTCCTCCACTATCGCCATTGCGAGCTCGTCCGCGAGCACGGAATAGATTTTCCCGACGTGGCTTACCGGGTTTTTTCCTGCCGCCGCCTCCAGAGTCATCTGCCGCATCGGGGTTATGAGGCCGTTCACGCGATTGCCCCTGCCGACCTGGCCGTCGTCGCCCGCCTCGGCGGAGGTGCCGGTCACTGTGAGATAAACGGAGCCTGATTTCTCATCATCAGCAGTATTGAGGAGGACCTCGACCGGAGAGCCGGCAGTTTTTGCCGCGAATTCCATGACATCGGACCTTATGGCGCTCTTTTTCTGGCTGTAGTCCCTGAGCGAGGGGACGTGCTTCGAGACGAAAGCAACAGCGACGCTGAGCCGGATGCGCCCGCCCTGCCTCATGCCCATGACCTTGATGTCCTCTCCGCATTCCGGATGCTTTCTCTTGTAGGAAGGCGAGTTGAGGTATTCCTCCGTAGCGAGGACCAGGCGCTCCAGCGTGGAGAACGGTGCGAAGCCGACGCCTATGCTCGTGTCGTTCGCGAACGGGATTTTCGGGCCGCGGAGGAACAGCTCCACGAGATCCTTGGAACCCGGGGCGATGCGGGATTCGAATTCGACATTCCCGATGTCGATGTTGCGGATAGTGCGCTCGAGATATCTTTTTGCAGCGCCAACCGCGATGTCGCTTGCCGGGATTTTTTTGCCCTCTGCCTCGAAAGTCGCCCTTCCGGAGAGAAGCACGTGGATGGGCTTCGTGATTTTCCCGCCGCCGAACTCCGGCATCGTGCCACCGGCGCATATCTGGCCCTTGTCCAGGTTGTGGTGGAGGATTTTGCCGAAGCGCGATATGTACTCCTTGCACAGCTCCCTGCTCGCGGCCTCCACCGCGCCGTCTATGAGCGTGTCCGGATGGCCCAGGCCCTTGCGCTCCACGATTTCCGTTTCGCGTGAGGAAGGGGGAATGTGCTTCCCGCGCTCTATGACGATGTTCCTTTCCGCCATGCATGGGTATGACTAGATGAATGACTTAAATCTTACCATTATCAGGCTATTCGTCGTTTTCTTGCTGTCTTCTCATGAGACGTCGTCTTCGGGAGATAGATGCTCCGTCAGCCGCCAAAGGTATCAAATACGATGGCTTTTCAGAAACGATGGCTTTTCAGAATCCGAAATGCTTTTCCCAGAAGTTCTCGCGGGGGGAGATGGAGGAGCGCTTGAAAACGAGGAGGCAGCGGTTCTTTATTGCGGAATTGGGGTCGTGTTCGAGGAGATATTCGAGGGCGAGGCGCGAGAGCCAGCATCCCTGGTTCATGCGCCGATGCAGCGCTTTCACGCCCGCCATCCTCTTGAGCACCGCCTTTTCCGAGGCGAGATGCAATGCTTCCTTGAAATCGCTGTCCATCACGGGTCACTTCGCTTGCATGGTCCATCGCTGGAACGTGTTATACTACTATTGTGTATATTAATGTTTATAAATGTATGTTATCAAAAGGTATTAAATCCTCTTCCGAACGAATCCGTCTTCGGGTGTTTTTCATGCGCATACGCTCACCGATAGTCGCGACCCTCGGCCATGTGGACCATGGGAAGACGACCGTCCTAGATTCCATACGCGGCTCCAACGTCGCGGCCAAGGAGGCCGGCAAGATAACCCAGATGATTGGGGCGAGTTACATCACCCGGGAGGTCATAGACGCGATGGCCGCCACCAGCAGGATGCGCTTCAGCCTGAAAATACCCGGCCTGCTCCTCATAGACACGCCCGGCCATGAGGCGTTCACGAACCTCCGCGACCGGGGCGGCTCCATAGCCGACATAGCCATACTCGTTGTGGACATAATGCAGGGGGTCCAGCCGCAGACCGTGGAGAGCATTAAGATCCTGCGGCAGTACAAGACGCCTTTTGTCGTGGCGGCCAACAAGGTGGACCTGACGCCCGGATGGAAATCATACAAGGGCGAGTCCTTCCAGTCGTCCTTTTCCAAGCAGCCGCCGCATGTGCAGGAGAAGCTCGATGAGAAGGTGTACGCGCTCATGGGCAAGCTGTCCGAGCACGGGTTCGACTCGGACAGGTTCGATCGGATAACCGATTTCAGCAAGCACGTGGCGATAGTTCCGGTGAGCGCGAGGACCAGGGAGGGCCTGGGCGAGCTGCTCATGCTGATCGCCGGCCTTTCCCAGAAATTCCTCGAAGGCAAGCTGGAAGTCGAAGAAACCGGAAGGGGAAAGGGGAGCATCATAGAGGTCAAGGAAGAGAAGGGGATGGGCACCACCATAGACGTCATACTCTTCGACGGCATACTCAAGAAGAACGACGAGGTGCTTTTCCTGACCTCCGATGGTGCGAGGAAGACGCGGGTGAGGGGCCTGCTGGTCCCGAACGTCAGCGGCAAGGAGAAGTTCACCTATGTGGACGAGGTCGTGGCTGCTGCGGGAGTGAAGATATTCGCGCCAGACCTGGATGGCGCGCTGCCGGGCTCTCCGCTCGAGGTCGTGCAGGATTTCGAGAGAGACAAGCTGGAGATAGAGGCGAAATTCAAATCCGTGGTTTTCGAGAAGAAGGACGAGGCTGGCGTGATCCTGCGCGCGGACTCGCTCGGCTCGGTCGAGGCGCTCGTCAAGCTGCTCACCGACGCGGGCATACCGATAAGGGACGCGGGCGTGGGCAAGATCTCGCGCAAGGACGTCGTGGGAGCCAAGAACGTTGCGGCCGAGAACCGCTATCTCGGGGCCGTGCTCGGCTTCAACGTGCCAGTGCTGGATGACGCCACCCAGGAATCGGCCGATTCCGGGATCCCGATAATCTGGTCCGATATCATCTACCACCTGCTCGAGCGGTACAGGGAATGGGTGGAGGAGGAGAAGGTGAAGGAGAAGAAGGAGGCGCTCGCGCACTTCACCTGGCCCGGCAAGCTCAAGGCGCTGCCCGGATTCGTCTTCCGGGTGAACAAGCCCGCCATATTCGGCGTGGAGGTCCTCGGCGGGAGGATAAAGCGGGGCTACCGCCTGATGAACCGGGCGGGCGAGATCGTGGGCGAGATCAGGGAGATACAGAAGGACAAGGACAAGGTGGACGAGGCGACAGTGGGGCAGCAGCTCGCGATATCCTGCGACGGCATCTACTATGGCAAGAACGTGAATGAGACGGACATCCTCTACGTCTTCATGACCGGAGACGAGCTGAAGATGTGGGCGGAGAAATCCGACATGCTCAGCGGGGAGGAGAAGGCGATACTCGAGGAGATAAAGCAGATGCAGAAGAGGTATTTCTGATCCCCATGTGCGTCTTCACCGACATCCTCGGAAGCGGAAGGGTGCTCGCGTTCCAGCTGCTCACATTCTTCTCCATAGTCACGACCGCGGGGATCTGGGCGTACATCTTCGTAAAAAACAAACTCGCAGGCCAATTAAGATCGTTTCTCTTCCCGGTCGCGCTCTGGTTCGTTTTTGGGACGCTCGACATACTCGTGACCGCCAAAGGCACATTCGATAATCCAATGCTCGAATCCAATCCCGCGACGCGCGCGTTATTGATGCAGTTCGGGCACTGGGGCGCGCCAATAGCAAGCGTTTTGTGGATTTGCCTTTGGGCCGGCATAGTTTACGCGATCAACAAGACCAGGCCCGGCAAAACCGCTGAATTCGTCTCGCTCGCAATATTCTACTCGCTCGCCACCGGCCACTTCTTCGGCTTCTCGAGCTGGTTTTCTCCCCTGTGCGTATTCGCGCATGGTGTGGCGGTTGACTGGCTCTTCCCCGCGGCGATCGGCGACTGGAGGATAGTGCTGATCGGGACGCTCCTCGGGGCCGTGCATTGGATTGCGATGCGGGGTAGCGCGCTCAGGAAAGCATAATAACCCTTCTTCATCTATTCCCATACCTGGTGTTTTGATGAGCATAATCATCGGCCTGACGGGCGAGAACTGCGCGGGCAAGGGAACCGTGGCTGATTACCTGAAAAAGAAGGGGTTCTACTACCTGTCCCTATCCGACGTCATACGCGAGGAGCTGACCGCGGAGGGGAAGGAGATAACAAGGACCGACCTCATCCACAAGGGCAACGAGCTGCGGCAGGAGTATGGCCCGGCCATACTCGCGACCAAGACCGTGGCGAAGATGGAGAAGGACAAGAACTACGTGGTCGATTCGATAAGGAACCCAGGCGAGGCCAACGAGCTCAAGAAGTTTCCTGGTTTCTTCCTCTTCCACGTCACCGCCCCGCCCGAAATGAGGTTCGAGCGCATGAAGGCGAGGGCGCGCGAGGAGGACCCGAAAACATTCGAGGCTTTCATGACCATAGAGAAGCTGGAGGCCAAGAACGCGGAGAAGACCAGGCAGAACATCGATGATACGGTCAAGCTCGCGGACAGGATGGTAACGAACGACACGAACCTCGCGGAGCTCTACGATAAGACGGATGCCGCATTGGGCGAGGTCTCCGGGCAGTTCAAGCAGGACCGGCCAGGATGGGACGACTATTTCATGTCGATAGCGAAGGTGGTGTCGCTCCGCTCGAACTGCGTGAAACGGAAGGTGGCCGCGATAATAGTCCGGGACAAGAGAATCGTCTCCACCGGATACAATGGCACGCCGCGCGGCACCAGGAACTGCAGCGACGGGGGATGCCCCAGGTGCAACAACTTCACGGAGGCGGGCAGGAACCTCGAGGAATGCTACTGCTCCCACGGGGAGGAGAACGCGATAGTGCAGGCTGCTTATCATGGCATAAGCATAAAGGGAGGGACGGTCTACACGACGTTCTCGCCGTGCCTTCTCTGCACCAAGATGATAATAAACGCGGGCATAGCAGAAGTGATATACAACGCGCAATACCCCATGGGCCAGAACGCGCTCGCGCTGCTCCGCGAGGCCGGCGTCATGGCGAGGCATCACAAAGTCGATTAGGTGTGCTGGATGGAAAACAGGAAACCCGTAGAGAGGAAAGCGGTCGAGGAGGCGATGAAGGGGATGAAGTCGTTCATCCTCTACATGCTCGCCGATTTCGCGCTCATAGCCGGAGTGGTGCTGGTGCTCTTCGGCATCGGGGAGTACATCAGCTCGGCCCTGAAGGTCCCGGGAAGCGGAAACGTCATCCTCGGCCTGCTCCTGTGCGCGATCGGCGCCATAGTCCTTTCAAGGAGCAGGGCGCGCATCCAGATAGGCATGCAGCCCCCGATGGCGCCGCAGCCCCCGCCCGAGATGCAGCAGCCACCGCCGGAAACGCCGACCGGGATATACAGGTAGCCGAGGCTACTGATTTTTAAACTCCGGGCGAGTAATACCTATCGGCAACGATGAGATTACCGTCCCAGGCTGTGGTCCGGCTCAAAAGGTCTGGCCGATGAAGACAAGAGTAGCTATCGAGTTGCTATCTGTTTGACAACTGTTTCGCACCAGCCCGCTTTTTTGCGGGCTGGGCGCACATTGTTGGGCGTTTGTCCCAACAATGTTGTCTCATTATAAGAAAACCGTTGTTTTGCCGCGCCCGATGCGTCGGGCGCGGGCATGCTCGTGGTCGGAACGCCGACCACGACATCTTTCTGTTTTCTATGGGGACGTGGAAACAGAATAAACCAGCGCCACGTCAGTCGGGCTGTGGTTGACCAGTGTCTTCCGATTATTTTTTATTATCTACCAATCACAAGCGCCATCGGGAGGTTTTTTCATGAAGCTTGTCATGCAGGAGGCGCCTGCGTTAAAGGCCGCCATAGACTCTATCGTCAGTCTCGTCGAGGAAGGGCAGTTCGAGGTCAAGGAGGACGGGCTCCATCTGAGGGCAATGGACCCTTCGCAGATATCCATGGTGTCGTTCACCATGCCGAAATCCGCGTTCGTGGAGTACAGCATCACCGAAGAGAGGAAGATCGGCATAGACATAAACCAGCTCAGCAACGTGCTCGCCAGGGGCAAACGTGGCGAGAAGGCCGAGCTCAGCCTGGAGGACGGAAGGCTGGTCGTGAAGTTCTACGCGGAGAAGAAGAAGAGGATGTTCAAGATACCCCTCATCGAGATAGGGGAGGGGCTCTCGCGCGAGCCGAAAATCGAGTACACGAGCCACGTGAAGATAAACGCGGACGCCTTCAAGGAGACCCTCAAGGACGCGAAGCTCGTGAGCTCGCACGTCAAGCTGCTTATGGACCAGAACACCTTTTTCGTGGAGGTCAGGGGCGAGAACGGGGACGTGAAGGAGGAGTTCGAGGCCGGAGGAGGGGAAGTCAGCGAGATAAAGACCGAGAAGGGGGCGCGGGCGACGTTCCCGCTCCAGTACCTCGAGGACATGGTCAAGGCGACCTCGGCGAGCTCGGTCATCACGCTCAACCTCGAGACGGACAGGCCCATGAAGCTGCAATACGAGGTCGAGGGCGCGAAGGTGACTTACTACCTGGCTCCGAGGATAGAGACGGATTGAGCGGCTCCGGGGGACGCCGGAAGCGTGACTCACGTTTAAAAGGCTTATGTGGCATAATAATATCATACAAGTTACCACCAGCACAGAGAGGATTAGGGGAGAAAAAAGGGAGCCGGACATGAAAAAAATAGAATACAACGAACTACACGTTTCCAGCGCCGGGGACAGGCAGGTAGAGCTCGACTCCAGCAAGAGGGACGAGACCGTACTGCCGCAGTTCTCCAAAGAGGTTCCAATCGCATCCAGGCAGAGCGCGCACGGGGACAGCGTCACGGTGGAGAACTCCTGGAAGGAATCGAGATCCGACAGGATAAGGGCCAGGGAGATAACATTCAGGAAAAGCGAGCCGCTCCCGGACATCCACATGATAAACGCGCGCGACGGGGTGGACACAGTGTCCGTGCGCCACGCGGGCTCGACATACATATTCCGGAAGACCACGAGCGAGATAGCGAGGGCGATATTCAACGCCTATTCCCATGTCCAGTCCGGTCTCGAGAACGTCGTAGGATGGCTCAGGACGATGCTCGGCAGCGCGTACATAATCTCAAAGCCGGAGCACAGCAGCTGGTCTTTCGACAGGCGGCTTGCAAGGCATGACAACCTCAATTACGTGGACCCGGACTGCCTTGATGAGAGCCAGAAGAAAAACCTCTGCGACATGATAGTCCAGAACATCGCCGCGCTGCATTCGCGGCGCCTGGTGCTCGGGGGATTCACGCTGAATTCCGTGCTGCTCACCAACGACGGCGTGCAGTTCACCGACCTCCGGGGGCTGCGCGCCGCGAGGAAGCGCTCTTTCTGCGTTGAGGAGTTCAAGATGGTCATGGAGTACCTTTTCGCGCTGGGCCTCCTGAAGCGCGAGGACATGTACCTCGCGATAGCGACCTACAACGCCGCCAACGAGGAGGGCTGCGAGGAATGGTACGCCGAGAAGAGCGGCAAGCCTTCCCGTGACCCCTACGAGATAGCGAACAGGATTGAAGCCGAGATAGAGGGCTGAGCCCAGCTGATTAGTCAGATTCGCTCCGCCTTCGTGGCCCCTGAGCCCGATTTGTCCCTGCTCAGCCTGTGGCTTGAGGCGAAGTCGGCTCCCATGAGCCCCTCCTCGTGCGTGATGACGAAGGTCTGTTTGACGACTTCAGGGACCCGCGTCTGGAGCGTCTCTGAAAGAAGGCTGACCGCCTCCGCGTCCAGGTTATGCGTCGGCTCGTCCAGGATGAGCCAGGAAAGGTTCGGGGTGAGCACCACCGCGAGCGCGACACGCAGTGCCAGCGCGGCGCACGCCCTCTCCCCTCCGGATGCCATGGATTCGAGGGGCTTCCAGCTGTCCCGCTCGAGGACCTCAAGAAGATAATCCTTTTCCGTTACCGAAAGCCTCACCGAGGGGTAGTTGCGGTAGGGATAGAATATCCGCCATACCTCGCCCATGGCCGCGTTTATCGCGTCTGCGAGGCTGGAACGCAGCGTTGTCTGCGTCTCGAGCAGCGCGTCCCTGTATATGGCGAGCTGGCCCTCCAGCATCTCCAGCCGCGTGACCTCCCTTGCCGTGGATTCTAACTGCTCCAGTTCGCTCCTCTTGCCAACAGCCATCTCCCCGAGCCTTTTGGCATCCGTTTCGAGATGCGACTTCTCGCGAGTCGCGCCGTCCATTGCCAGCCTCGCGGCCTCGGCAGCGGCGCGCGCCATCTCGAACGCCTGCTCGTCGAACCCGAGCGCTGCGAGCTTTGACGCGCACTCCGCGTACGCCTTCTCCGTCTCGTCTAGCCGGGCGTGCTTCACGGAGAGTTCTTCCAGCCGCCTCGATTCAAGCATCAGCGACTGCATTTCGGAGTTCAGCGAAGCCATCCTCGCGTCCAGTTCGCCCTTTTTCGCTTTCCCGGCAGCCAGGGCCTGCGCCAGTTCCGCGTGCCTCTGCCCGGATTGCATCATTCCGGCTGCGTCTTTTTCCAGTATCGCGATGGAATTCTGCAGGGATGCCGCCTTCCTGAGCTGCAGCGAGAGTTCTTCCAGGCGCTTCCTTTTCCCGGAAATCCCGGCTTCAAGCCCTTTCACCGCCGCCTTCTGCTCCCCGGCCTTCAGGTTCTTTTCATCGATCACGTGCGTGGTGCCCTTCTCGCCCAGTTCGCTGTCGCACAACGGGCATCTGGCCAGCCCGGGCTTCAGGCGGGAAACCAGTTCTTCCGTCTCCTTTATGGACATAAGCAGCGATTTGTGCTCTGCGAGCATTGATTGGGCTTCGCTTTCCATGGAAGCCTTCCGCTCTTCCACTTGTGCGAGGCTTTCCGAGCCGAGCAGTCCCGAAATCTCCTTTTTCGCGCGCTCAAGCTCTGCAACAGCCTGCACCGCGCGCCTTTGCATTGCCTCGATGCCGCCGGCCTCCTTTGACAGCGAGGATATTTTCGAATCAACGGCAGCCAGTTCCGCTTTTGCTGAATCCAAAAACGCCTTTTTCCCGGAAAGCGATTTCTTCGCGTTCCCGAGCGCCTGCGCGTCGCATGTTTTCCCAGCGAGTTCTGCCCTGAGCGCGGATAGCGCGCCCTCCTGCCTGGATTTCTCCTTTGAAAGGGCGTCGTGCGCCTCCTTGCGCCTTTTCCCTTCAGCAAGCTCTTTCTCTGATTGCTGGAGCGATCTCCCTTTCTCTTCGCACAGCGCGGCGAGCTCGTTGAGCCTCGCCCTCGCTGACTCCAGCTGCGCCTGATAATCAGCGAGCGCCTTCCTCGCCTGCTCCAGCGCCTCCGGCCTGAACCTCTCCTCAAGCAGCTTCCGGTCGGACCGCAGCCTGTTCACGACCGTCACCGCGCTGGCGCGCGCGGACTCGAACCTGTCCAGGCCCAGGAGCGCGTCGATTTCCTGTTTCCGTTTGCCCGGGTTCAGGGTGAGGAAATAGTCTATGTTGTTCTGTTCCGAGTAGATGGCCCGGGTGAAAAGGTCGTAATCGACTCCCAGGGCATTGGAAACGTAAGTCGTCACCGCGCTTGGACCGCTGTCAAGCATCGAGCCGTCCCTGAACAGCCTGGCTTCGGATTCCACCCTGTGCTTTCCCCTGACAAGCTCGCGCTCGACCCTGAAAAGCGAGCCGTTCGATTCGAATTCGAGAATCACGGACGCCTTCTCCTCGTTGAGCCGGAATATGTCCTTGAGATTGAGTTTCTCGCGCTTCAGGGCCGGGAAAGTGCCGAACAATGCGAACGAGATTGCGTCCATCACGCTGCTCTTGCCCGCGCCCATCGCACCGACAAGGAGGTTGGTCCCCTGATTGAACTCCAATTTAGTGTCGGCGTGCGAGCGCCAGTTCAGAAGCCGGATGGACTTTATCATCGTTGAATGTTATTGCGTGGAAAAGGATAAAAACAGCGGCAGGGATATGCTCTGCATGTCCGGAATCCACGCCAGGGCGCTTCTGACGGTCCTGCTCCTAATCGCCGCGATAAACGCGTTCTCCATACTTTCATACAGCACTGACGCCACTGTCCAGCATGACGGGAGCCTGAGGATACACGAGACTATGACATTCGACCTTGAGAAAGAATATAATGAAGGCTACCGCTCGATACGCAGCCAGGATTTCGGCGCGCTTTCAGACATAACGGTGAACAGCGTTACGGTGAATGGCCAGCCGGTGCCGTATGTCCTGCAGATGAACGGCGACCACGCCGAGATAGTCTGGAAGAAGACCTATGCGGGCAACAATCTTGTCGACCTGGATTACACGATAAGGGACCGTGTGCAGCTCTATGACGATTTCGCCAAGGTGTGCTACGAGCACTACGGCTCGAACTGGCAGGTCCCGGCGCAGAAGTTCCATTCCACAATGACGCTTCCGCAGGGAGCCGCCGGAAAGGACATGCATTTCGAGGTTTATTCCACAAAGAAGGGCAATGCCTATGTCAGCGGCCTGAGCATAATGATTGACATGGACGACGTGCCGAGCGGCAATTACATCGGAGGATGCTACTTATTCGACAAGGGAGCGGTCCAGACCAGCAATAAGGTTTCCGGCTCCGCCCTCGCGATACTCAAGAACGAGCGTGAGGCCTACGGCTCCCAGAGCATCCTCGGGCCTGCCGAGGAGGTGCACTACGCCGAATGCTGCTGCCTGCCCGCCTTCCTGATAGCCGCCGTCACGGCGCTGGCTTTCTTCCTCAACGAGATGAAGAGGCCGAAGCTGCCCGAGTCCATACTCCCCCCGGAAAAGGAGGAGCCAGCGATAGTCAGCGCGCTTGTGCGCAACGAGTGCCAGCAGAAAGAGCTCGTCGCGTCCACGATACTCGGCCTGATAAACCGGAACGTGATCGACATCGTGGAGCTAGAGAAGGCGGGAGAGAAAGGGGATGAGATAAAGCGTGAGCGGACCATCCTGATGCTGAAAAAGAGGGCCGCAGGGCTCAAGGATTACGAGAACTCGGTTCTGGACCTCATCTTCAGCGACGGAAACCAGGTGGACCTGGACGCGAAGATGGCGCAGTACGACGCCATAAAATCAAAGGCTGACGCGCAGGCCAGCCCGCTCTACCAGGCGGTGAAGAAATTCAACGCGGATTTCCCGAAGCAGATAGACGCGCTCTTTGCCGACCCGGAGATAAAGGGGCTCAAGACCGCGAAGGCGAATCGGATGGCGGCGAGCGGCTTCACGATATTCCTGGGCTTCTTTTTCGTCATCGGGACCTGCGCGGTGATTGCGAACTCGTTCGACTACCTCTCATCAGGGAGGCTGCTCCAGTTCGCGATAGTGATGGTCACCTTCCCCCTCACCTACGCCCTTGGGGCGTATTCGATTTACATCTACAGCCAGAGCCCTGCGCTCCCTAAGAAAAACCTAGACAAGTACGGGAAATGGGACGCCTTCTACCGCGGGCTCAAATCCAGCAGGATAAAGGAGTACCCGCCGGCATCGGCCGTGATATGGGGCGACATACTGGTATATGCGACCGCGCTCGGGCTCGCTGACAAGGTCAAGAGCCACTTATCCGAGCTCTCGAGCCTCGACCCGAAGATAGTGAGCCGCATGGACGCCATGGACCGGGTCGCGCTGCGGACAATGACTTATTACTCAAGCGTCCACGCGCTGCACAACCTCGCGACAGTCGGCAGCAGGAGCGGGTTCTCCGGCGGGCATGGCGGCTTCTCATCGCATTCCAGCGGAGGGTGGAGCGGTGGCGGAGGGGGAGGGTTCTCAGGAGGAGGCGGCTCCGGTGGCGGCGGGTTCAGATGACATAGCGAACAATGAATATGGCTCGGTAAACCAAACCCGTTCGCCAAAAACACAAAACTCATTCTCGCACGATGCGGCGGCTCGGGCCGCCCGTGCGCTTTCGTTCGTTTTGTTTTGCCGAATTGCTTTTCGATTTCGTCATATTTGAAAAAGGATGGCTCAGCTTATCTTCCCCTGTTGGAGCACGTCGCCGAACACCGCTGCCTTGCCTGTTGTGGCGTACTTGTAGATCTCCGTCATGAATATGCCCTCGAGCGCGCCCTGGAGGATGAAGAGCACTCCCACGTAGAGTATGAGCGCGGGCAGGAGAAGCAGCAGGAGCGTGAATTCTTGGAGGGCCGCGAGCAGAATGCCGATTCCTATGGCCGGCAGGTAAAGCAGGAAGAAGGCCCCGGAGATGCTGAAGTTGCCCCACATCTGCTCGCTCCAGGTGGATTTCAGCAGCGACACCGAGCGCTTGAGCGAGCAGATGTG
>Ga0209777_10000414_pt1 | contig 71928 bp, 61 predicted proteins | sample FrelakmetHBP12HB_FD_187147 | JGI IMG/M metagenome (GOLD analysis project Ga0209777, IMG submission 187147) | Freshwater lake sediment microbial communities from the University of Notre Dame, USA, for methane emissions studies -HBP12 HB (SPAdes)... | ecosystem: Environmental > Aquatic >...
GACCTGCTCCAGCGATTCCACTTTCGGCACGACAATCCCGTCCGGGCGGGAGGGCAAAACAGATTCGATATCCTCCAGCTCCAGCCCCGAGCCGACGGCGTTGATGCGTGCCAATTTCTCGGAATGGCCAAATGTCAGCTCGCGCAGCGCGGCCGCAATGATCCGGCGCGCTTCGGCTTTATGGTTCAGTGCCACGCCGTCTTCCATGTCCATGCAGATGCAGTCCACATCCAGCGTCAAGGACTTTTCGATTTTGTGCCGGTCATCACCGGGCATGTAGAGCAGGGCTCGTCGAGCGCGCATAGGTCCTCCGGTCGGGTCAATTATCCCATAAACCGCTGAAGCTTTGTTGTATTTGCTCCAGTTCTCTTTGAGATACTTCACCGGGAATTCAAATATCCCAGATTGTGATAAGATTCGGCGCATGAATATTTCCAAAATTACCGATAATCTCTTTATTGGCGACACCCCGGGCAGGGATGAATATGACGCCCTGCGGGACCTGGGTGTGCGCCTGATCATCAACATGCGCTTTGACAGGCGCCCTGCCATTGACCTGCACCAGCCGCCGCTCGAGTTCCTGTGGCTGCGGACGTTCGACAACCCGGTGCTGCCCATCCCCATCCGCTCTTTGATGCGCGGGGTCCATGCCGCGCTGGAGACGATCCGGGAGGGCGGCAAGGTCTACACCCACTGCGCCAGGGGTCGCCACCGCGGTGTGGCGATGGGGGCAGCCATTTTGATCGCCATGGGATACGACCCGGACGAGGCCATCGAATTGATCAAGGCGCGGCGTCCCACCGCCGACCCGGATGCCTTTTATATCCGCAGGCGCATCCTGCGCTTTGCGCGTGCATGGTCCCGTCCTGTAGGAGATTCGGGATGATATGCTTGAACCGGGACTACCGCAGACAATTGGTTGCTGAAAGGAAATGCCGATGACTCCCTCCGAACCCCGTGCTAGAACCGGGACTACCACGTCCCGGACAGGAACCGGGACTACCTCGGAACTCAACCAGTTGATTGCCGACCAGTGGGAAGCCTGGATGCGCTGGGACCCGCTCTTTGCCACCTCCTGCGGCGACAATCGTTTCAACGACCGTCTGCCGGAGGCGGACGAGGAGCATTACGTTTCCTGGCGCGAGCAACTGGGCGTCTTCCGCCAGTGGCTGCAGAAGATGGACCGCGAGGCACTCCCTCCGGCTGACCAGCTGAACTACGACATCTTCGTCCGCATGCTGGACTTCGAGATTGCCGGGCTGGATTACCATGGCTACCGCCTGCCGATCTCCAAGGCGGGCGGGTTTCATATATACTTTCCGGACCTGTACCTGCTCTCCCCGTTTGGGACGGTTCGCGATTACGAGAATTTCCTTGCCCGGCTGGAGGAGTTCCACCGTTATTTCAACGAGAGCATTGATCTGATGCGCCTCGGCCTGCGTACTGGCTTTGCCCCGCCGCGTGTCACACTGGAGGGCGTGGACAAGTCCCTGCACGCGCACATCGTGGAGGATCCAGCCAGCAGCGTTTTCTTCAAGCCCTTCGAGCAGTTCCCCGCCTCCATCAGCGACACGGATCGAGGGCGGCTGAGGGCCGCGGCGGGAGCTGTCATCCGCGGGTCGGTCGTGCCGGCCTACCGGGCGCTGCTCCAGTTCTTTGAAATGGAGTACCTCCCCGGGTCCCGCCCCGGAATCGCGGCGGCGGAATTGCCGGATGGACTGGCCTTTTACCGGGATCGCATCCGCTACTTCACCACGCTGGACCTGTCGCCCGAGGAGGTCCATGCGACCGGCCAGAGCGAAGTCCAACGTATTCGCCTCGAAATGGAATCCGTCATCCACAAGACCGGATTCGAGGGCGATTTTCGCGCCTTCATCGAGTTCCTGCGCACGGACCCTCGCTTCTACGTCACCACGCCCGGGGCACTGCTGGAGAAGACCGCCCTGGTGTTGAAGCGCATGGACGGCGAGCTGCCAAAGCTGTTCAAGACCCTGCCGAGATTGCCCTATGGCATCCGCGAGATCCCGGCTTTCAGCGCGCCGGGCAACACCGCCGCCTATTACCAGCCCGGTACCGGGGATGGAACCGTGGCAGGCAACTACTACGTCAACACCTACGACCTGGCGAGCCGCCCGCTGTACGAGATCGAAGCCCTGAGCCTGCACGAGGCGGTGCCGGGGCATCACCTGCAGCTTGCCCTCCAGCAAGAACTGGGCGACCTGCCGAACTTCCGCCGCTTCGCCGGGTTCACCTCCTTCGTGGAGGGCTGGGCGCTTTATTCTGAAAGGCTGGGAATGGAAGTCGGTTTCTACCAGGACCCTTATTCGGACTTTGGCCGCCTGTCCTACGAGATGTGGCGCGCCTGCCGCCTGGTGGTGGATACGGGCATGCACGCCCTGGGCTGGACACGCCAGCAGGCAATCGATTTCATGGCGGAGAACACATCCTCCACCCTGCTCAACATCACCAATGAAGTGGACCGTTACATCGCTTGGCCGGGCCAGGCGCTGGCCTATAAGCTGGGCGAGCTGAAGATCCGGGAACTGAGGGCATTGGCTGAAAAGGAACTGGGTGCAAAGTTCAACCTGCGTGAATTCCATGATGTTGTTTTGCTGGCGGGCGCCCTCCCGCTGGATGTGCTGGAGAGGCGCGTCCGGGAGTGGGTGAGGGGGAAGAAATAAGGATCAATATGGGTTCCGCGAGGAACCCGTTTTTTGTTGGGGACTCTCCCTGACCGATATGTCGTTCCCCTGCGGGGACGATGTGCGAGCCCCGCATCTTTGTAGGGGCGCACCATGTTGCGCCCGACGGGGCGAAGCAATCTCACTGCACCTTCAAAGTCAACATTTTCTAGTTCGATGAGATTGCTTCGGGTTAAAAAGGGTCTTCGGCGCCTCGTGGCGCCGAAACAGCCGATGGCGGCTTGAAGCCGCCTCGGCTAGTCGCAACGACATGATTCTGGTTAGATTTCATCATACAAGTCTTTCCATTCCGGGTTCAGGCTGTTGATCAGGTCAATCTTCTTCTGCCGCGAGCCAGCCTTGATCTGCTTTTCTCTTGCAATCGCTTCACGGATATTATCGCCTGTTTCGTAATAAACCAGTTTCACAATATTGTATTTCCTGGTGAAGATACCTCCGCTTCCTGATCTGTGCTCATATACACGGCGTTTCAGGTTGTTGGTCACGCCTGTATACAGGACCCGGTTGTGGAGGTTGGTCATGATGTATATCGCATATTCTTTGGCGGTCATGGGCATCACCTTCATGTCGTTGCGAGACGCTGCTTTTTAGCGGCGAAGCAACCTTGTAGAATATCCAAGTACGTATTTGAAGATGCCATAAGATTGCTTCGCTCCCTTCGGTCGCTCGCAACGACATCGGTTATTTTAATTCCTGCAACATTGCCAAAGCCTCATCCTGCCAGCTTTGCCACCGTGACCCCGGCTCCGCCTTCCTTGTCCCCGCCTTCCTCGAACGAAAGCACCTGCGGATGGCCCTTGAGGGCGAGGCGCACTTCCTGCCGCAGTTTCCCTGTCCCTTTGCCATGAATGATGCGGACGAAGGGCAGCCCGGCCATGCTGGCCTTTTCAAGATAACGGTCGAGCATCTCCAGGGCATCTTCGGCGCGCTGGCCGCGCAGGTCGAGCTCGATGCCGGGGGAGGGGGCGAGTATGGTCGACGGTCGATGGGCGGAGGATGGTTCAACGACTTTCGGATCTTTACGCTTCTCCACGGCCTGCGGCTCAGCTTCAACGGGCTCCTGTTTTCGCTTCAACTCCTCCAGCGGGACGCGCATCCGCAGCTGGCCGGCCTGGATCTCGGCCTCATCCTCGTCCAGCGAGAGGATCGTCCCTTCGTTGCCGAGTCTCTTCAGGAGGACTTTCTCGCCAACTTTGAGCGGTTCATGCGAAACTGGTTTTCCATGACTGCTTTCTGCCTTGTGCTTTCTGCTGACTGGTTTTTGGATTTCCTCCTCAACAGCTTCCACTTTCTTTTCAATCTCTTTAATTGCATCCAGCGGCTGGCGGGCTCTTTTTAATTCACCTTTGAGCAATTTCAACTGAACCTTCAGCAACTCGACTTCCAGTTCGCCCTCGGCGCGCGCCTGTTCGAGCACCTCCTGGCGTTCATCCTCGATTTTTTCCAGCCGTTCCTCCAGGTCATGTTCCAAGCGGCGGACCTCGGAGCGGGCTTTTTCAGCCTTCTCGCTTTCCTTGAAGGCGATCTTGCGCTGGCGGTGGATGTCGCCGATGAGCTTGTCGGCGCGCAGGTCGTCGGGGTTGATCTCGCTCTTTGCAACATTGATGATCTCCTGCGGCAGTCCCAGGCGCTGGGCGATGGCCAGCGCATTCGAGCGGCCGGGCAGGCCGATGGTCAGTTTGTAAGTCGGGCGCAGGGTCTGGACGTTGAACTCCAGCGAGGCGTTGACCACGCCAGAGGTGGTATGGGCGAAGGTTTTCAGTTCCGGAAAGTGGGTGGCCACGAAAGTGGTGATGCCCTCCCTGAGCAAGCTGGAGAGGATGGCGCGCGCCAGGGCAGCGCCCTCCTGCGGGTCCGTGCCCGCCCCGAGTTCGTCCAGGATGACCAGCGAGCGTTTATCCGCTTTTTTCAGGATATGGACAATATTGGTGATGTGACCGGAGAAAGTGGAGAGCGACTGCTCAATGGACTGCTCGTCGCCGATGTCAGCATAGACGGCCTGGAAGCAGGGCAGCTCCGAGCCGGACTGGGCCGGGATGTGGAGCCCGCTCTGGGCCATGACCGCCAGCAGGCCGACGGTCTTGAGCGTGACGGTCTTGCCGCCCGTGTTTGGACCGGTGATGACGAGGGCGAAAGTTCCGGGGGCGGCATCGATCGTGATGGGCACCACCGTTTCCGGGTCGAGCAGGGGGTGACGGGCGTGCAGCAGGCGGATGGATGGAGGCTGGTTCGTGGTTGCTTGCAGGCCGCCGGCGTCGGCTATCCTGTTTTCTGTCCTCGGTTTTCTGCTCTCTTTAATTGGATGCAAGACAGGTTCGTTGGCCTTGATCTCGTCCGCATACTTCGCTTTGGCGAAGGCCAGGTCCAGTTCTGCCAGGGCAACCACGCCGGGGACGATCTCCCCGGCCAGTTCGCCCACCAGCGCCGAGAGCTCGGCCAGCACCCGGCGGACTTCGTCCCGTTCGGCGACCTGGGCCTCGCGGAAGGCGTTGTTGAGCTCGACCACCGCCAGCGGCTCAACGAACAGGGTCGCTCCGGTGGACGACTGGTCGTGGATGATGGCCTTGACCTGGCCCTTGAACTCCGCCCGCAGCGGGATGACATAGCGCCCATCGCGCTGGGTGATGACGGAGTCCTGCAGCTTGGAGGCGGTGGACGAGTCAGTCAGGTAGCGCTGGAGGCGGCTCATCAGCCGGTCGTGGGCCACCCGCACCTGACGCCGGAGGTCGTACAACCTGGGCGAGGCGCCATCCGCCACTTCGCCATTGTCGGCGATGCAGCGCGAAATGGATTCGATCACTCCGGTTGGGGCCGGCAGGCGGCAGGCGATGTCGGCCAGATGCGGGGAGGCTTCGGCGTGTTTGCCAAAGAAGCGGCGCAGGTCACGCATCGAAACCAGGGTGGACTGCACATCGAGCAGTTCTTTCGGGTCGAGCACGCCGCCGTGGGCGGCCTGATCCACCTGCTCGCGGATATCGTGCGCGCCGCCGATGGTCAGGTCGCTGGTGACGAGCAATGTGCGCGCTTCGCTGGTCTCAGCCAGGCGGGCGAGGGCATCCTCGAAGTCGGAGGTTGGCTGGAGAGTGCGTGCGAGGTCGGCGGAGGCGGAGAAATCACAAAAATCCGCCAGGCGGGCGAGGATCTTGGGGTATTCGAGGACGGAGAGGGTTTTGGAATCCATGGCAGGTGAATTTAACCACTACGATATTTTTATCAGCGACACCACCGTAATCTGTGGTTCAAACAGCATCTGTCTTGTCATTTGACTTTGCGCAAACCGCTCCTGCGATATTTCAAGGGCGTCATTCTGTGGTCGGTGGATTACTATTGCTGCGCCAATTGCACTGCCAACGCATGGTTGCGCGCCTGCTGGCGCAGCAGCGCCACGAGCAGAGCAAACGCCAGGATGCTCATGAGCACCAGACCGGCTGTGTTGTTGAGCGTCACGATTTGGTGTTGGTATTGGCTGGTTCCGACCTCCCGCTGCGAGCCTTCGGTGCTGGTGGTTGGTTGTGTAAGTTTTTCGGCCATCGGGTTGTTCCTCGCCTGAAATATAACACATGTTCCGAATTGGGCGCCAAGAGAAGGCCGGAAAGGAGGCAGGTTTGGGGGTGGGGTTGAAAACCCAGACTTTAACAACACCCCGAACGGGGCAGGGGCGGGTCAGAGATCCGCCCCCTTGCGTCCTCCTCCTCTTTCCTCTTTAATTGTCCGGCGCAGGCTCCGGAGGGCTTCCTGCGCATTGTTGAGCGCCTGCCGTAATTCGAGATACTGGCTTGCGCTCAACTTGCCTGCTTCCCGTTGCTTTTCGTTGTGTTCGACCAGTTCCTGGAACAACTCCTCCAGGTCTGCGGTCTGGGCTTCCAAGCCCCTGTCCAGCATGCGGAGCTCGGACTCGGAGAAGAGGTGCGCATAAAAGCCGTATTTCGAAGCAAATTTGCCGCTTCTGCGGCGGGGGGGAACGTGAAAATTGGTCATTGCTACTCCTTAAAATGGAAATGGATCCTGGTAGATGATACGATCCAGCGGGTCAAAGCCTTCGATGAACGTGGGGGAAGTGCTCGCATGCCATTCCAGGCGGTCGAGGCAGGCCGTCAGCGCATCCGCCAGGATGAAATCGTCGTGGACCAGCTCCCCATCCGGGCCGCGCGTGCCGTCCGGCACGCCCCAGCGCAGGCACCTGCCGGGGCCGGGCAGGATCTCGCTGATGCAGCGGCTGTACTGCATGCGCACCTGCTCTGAAGGTGCCGGGTCGCGGAAGCGCCCGGTTTCGATGATGGACAAGAAGCGCCAGCCGGTCTCGGACTTGACCTGGGCGCTAAACTTGACGGGGATCACCCGGGTCGAGAAGGAATTTTCCAGCATGGCCCACAACCCCTCTCCCACGCCGGTCGCATCCACCACGATCTGCTGGGGCTGGTACCGTTCCGCCAGGGCTTTCAATTTGCCGAAGACCGCCAGGTGGTTTTCGCCCGTCCAGCAGTACCGGTCGATCACACGGTAGGTGGGGCCATGCAACTGGACCAGCGTGGAAAGGTCCACTTCCACCACCGTCAGGGTGGTGGAATCGCGCCCGGGGTTGCCCAGACCTTCACTGAGGAGGGAGGCGGCAAGGCCGGTGTTGGATTCGTCCATGCCGGCGACGTCGATGAGGAAGGCGACCCCAGCTGCCCCACCCCGGCCCTCCCCATTTGCAAGTACAGCAAATGGAGAGGGAGTAGACGTGGATGGAAACATGAGGGCAAGGCGGGCGGGATTGAACATGCCCCCCTGCGCCTCGATGGTCTCGCAGAAGTACTGGGTGCGCACCAGGGGGTGGTTGCGCCCGTGCTCGGCGATCACCCGCTCCACGTGTTTGGCGTAGGCCGGCACCAGTTTAACCACGTCCTCGGCGGTGTAGAAAAAGACCCGCCGCCGACCGTCCTGCTCCTGGGCCTGCAGGGCCGACCTCCGCTGTCGCTCGAGCAGGGTGCCCGCGGTCCAGGCGGTACCCCAGAAGACGCGGGTGGCGTTGGTGGAGGCGGTCATGGGGTCGAAGTCCTTGTCGAACTTGACCGGGTCCACTTCCTGGGCTTCATCCACCGAGAGCAGCAGGTCGGCGGTGGCGCCGACCACGTTGGAACCGGGGGCAGCGGAGAAGAACCAGACGCTGGCATTGCCAAAGGAATAGATGCAGCCCTTGGTGGAATTCCAGCCCCCGCGGGTGCCGATACAGGCGGAGAGAGACTTTTTGAGCTTTTCCATGTTGTTGATGGTCTGCGGCTTGAAGGTGGGCGAGACCGAGACGATCTGCCCGCCGACCTGGACGTGACGGTAGAGCAGCCAGGCGAACAGGTGCGCCTGAAGCTCGTTCTTGCCGCTCTGGCGGGGCAGGATCACCACGAAGGTCAGCCCCAGCCTGTTCAAAACGGAGTCCTTGATCGCCAGGGCGATCTCGCGCTGGTAGTGGCGCAGGTTGATCTTGCATGAGGACGCCCAGCCGATCGGGTCCAGTCGGATGGTGAGGCGGATCTTCCTCGCCAGGGGGGAGAGGGCTTCGGGGGGTTGTTTGTTTCCTCCCAGAAGAGGAAACAAACAACCCGGTGTTGCGGATGGATTTTCAAGTGAGAGAGGCTTCATTAATAAGGTATCAGTGTGAGCGTGAAAAATTGACGAGGGTTGTTTTTAAGCAAATCAAACAACTCCCCCGGAAAATAACCGGGACGATGCCCCGGAAAAAACCGGGACGATGCCCCGGAAAAAAACCGGGACGGTGGGACGAAAGAGGGCGCAGCACCGCTTCGACAGAAGCTCAAGGCAAGCGCATTCTTCGACGACTCGTATCGTCGAAGCAACCGACACCTGCACTCCCTAGCACCACCCGCTAGGGCAGGTGTGCGTGCGGTGCAAGTGTGGCGGCTGGCCCCACAGGGGTGCTTCGCAAAAGCCGCCTCGGTTAGTGCGCCCCTACAAGTATTAATCAACCTCAACCGGAATGTAGCTGAGTTCATCCATGGCTTTATCCATAGCAGTATCATTGTCGTAGATGACCTTGCGAGAGCGGTGTATGCTTTCGATGCGACCGACAGCAAGGGCAACGGTACGCGTGCCAGCGAGATATTTTTCATAGGTCATTTCCTCATTCTTGATGGCTTCGAAGATGCGACCGATGAGGAATTTAAGGCTGTATTCCTCATCCTCGAGATGCCCGAGGGTGTCACGGTCGAGGCGTTCGTGTTCCTGGCGGGTGAAGATGTGGGAATAATAGCCATGGCGGGCGGCATTGCGGTTGCCGCGCGGGGCGCCATGGTGGAGGGCATTCTGGTTCCCGACGGGGGCGCCGCCTTTGGGAGAGGGAGATTCGGTCATGAAGAGATCCTTTCGCTATAAAACGAATCGCACACAGCAACCTTCGCCGCGTGTGATCATATTATAGAACAAATGTGCTAATTGTCAATAGGGAAATGGAGCTTTCCATGGGATGGCTGGGCCAGTCCCAGAGTCCGCCGTCAATACCAGCAGGATTAAAAAAAAGCCCCTCCTGAGGCCAGGAAGGGCAGGTTCAGATCAGCTTGTGCTTATACTTCGTTCAGGAAAGAGACGCTCGGTGGTCCCTGCACACCTGCCTGCTCCATGGCGGCCTTCAGTTCAGGGGAGTGGGCGAATTTCTGGGCGTTTGCCAGTGAATTAAACTTGTTTAGGGTGGTTACTTTGCTGGGATCGCCTGCATCCTGGTAAACCAGGGCTGAAAGTTCTCCGCTAGAAGTGCGGAGTTTAATTGCAGAATCGAACACTTTTTTCCACTCTGCGAAGTTTTTAACTTTATGTTGAATTAACATCGTTGCCATAATATTTTCTCCTTAATTGTCAATGCTGGAAAAAGACAGATCCAGCTTCTGTGTGCGCTAATCGCACTAATTAGATTATTTATATCTTGATTGTATCACCCTATTTCAATGCACATATTAAATTGGGATGAGAAAACCTTTCTGGGTTATTTCAATTAGACGATTCTCTCCCGCCCCTCGCTCCCACCTAAACCGCGACCGCCCCCAGCGTCCTGGCTGAGGCGGCGTCAAACCGCCATCAGCCACACAGTACCTCGATACCCAATGGCGTTACCTTTAATTTTGCCTGGGCACTTGTCGCTTATGGCACGCGAGTGAATAAAAGATCTGCCAACGCCTTTTCCAACGCTTCAGCATTATCCGGGGAGGAAAGTGATTGATCCGCTGTGATGTTCCTCAGGCCGAAGGAATACACGATTGCACCCTTACGGACCAGAAGTACTCGAACATAACCCGAACCGCCATGGTAGAACGCTTCATCACCCAACCCCGCAACAGCCAACGGGATATCGCCACTGGCGATGTAGTTTGCCCGGATTTGTTGCATGAAATTGACGCTGTCGCCGAAGCCGCCAAAAACTTTTTGGGTATTCAGTTCGAGAATCAAATTCTGGGTTTGGTACACACAAAGAGAGCCGTCTTTTGCTGGATCCCTGACCTCTACAACGGCTTCCGCCAGGATCGTGCCAACCTCATCCTTTGAAAGCAGGGTACAGTTACCTGCTATAACGGGTACAGAATTCGCATTGGTCGATTGTGGAATTGCTGTTGCAGGTGAAGCGAGAGAGGCGACCGCCGGAGCGCTTGTATTTGCGGTTGAAGCGGCGGCCTGGCCACAGGCTGCCATCAGAATTGTGCCAATCAGCACTGCTACGGATACAAACATACTGGTTTTTCTCATTTTTTCTCCATTCAATATTCGTTATGGAAGGCTGCCTTGCCTCGTGCGTTAGAAATATCCCTCTCACAGTGCAAGCTCGTGATATTATAATACTAATTATATCATAATTATCATAATAATGCAATCTATAAGAGCCCTGGTCTTCTTCTGCTGCCTTCGCGGAGCATCCCTGGAGAATAAGCCACTATTTACTGACTCCAGGCGTCCATTGCCCTTTTTCCCCTCCCTAAACCGTGACCGTCGTATTGACCTGCAAAATCAACTATGCTATAGTATTAACAAGGTTGAGATGTTCCCAGCCAAAGGAGGTTGCCAGTATGCCGCAAAATCGGATCAGGGTTGCGCCCAATACAGTAGCGTTTGCTGATGCGGAGAACCTGAAGCTAGTAGTGGAATTCGCCATCCCAGGAGCGCCAACGGATACCATCGATCTGAAGATCCTGGAAGACAGCGTCCACCTGATAGCGCCAGCGAGGGATATCGAGTATGTTGCAGCAATGGCTTTAGCCTGGCCAGTAAAACCTGATAAAGCCGAAGCGATCTACGAGAATGGCCTGCTCCGAATAGAGGTGCCCTTCAAAGATCCCATGGAAGATGCTGTGAAGGTCCCCATCAAAGCTGTGATCGCGGACACCACGATCAAGAAAATCGAAGCCGGATGACCCAGTAACTTGAAAGAGTCAGCCCCTCGTCCTAAGATGGGCTGACCTTCGATTCATCAGGTCAGTGACTCCCCGCCTTCTTAGCCCCCTCCCTAAACCGTGACCGTCGCCATCGTCACGGTTTCTCTTTTTTTCCGTCTCCCCTTTCCTGTCTTTGGGAGAGAGGTCAGGGGTGAAGGCGTCCAGGTCGTTTTCATTTGTGCTTCTGTAACCCCATTCCCTCACCATTCCCTCTTTGGGAATCCTCAATCCCTCACTCCCCATTCCTTTAGCTTCTTCCGTACCAACTTTGCATGCGGTGATTCGATCGTTTCAAAAATTACCAGTGCCTGTCGCGTCAGATCGATTCCCTTTTCCTTTTCTCCTAGTCTATAGAGAGTGTTCCCCAGGTTACCGAGGGCGGCACCTTCGCCGCCTCGATCGCCAATTTCGCGGTCAATGGCCAGTGCCTTTTCGTGGAACTCGATTGCCTTGCGGAACTCCCCCAGGGCGGCGTAAGCCAACCCCAGGTTGCCGAGTGCGGCACCTTCGCCGCTCCGGTCGCCAATTTCGCGGTCAATTGCCAGTGCTTTTTTGTGGAACTTGATCGCCTTGCTGACCTCCCCCAGGCTGTAGTAGGCATTCCCCAGGTTGCTTAGTACATTCCCTTCCTCACGCCGGTCGCCAATTTTGCGAGCGCTAATCAGTTGTTTCTCATAGTGCTCGATCTCTTGCTTCTTATTTGCCATCTTCCATCTCTTCCCAAAAAGTTCTCCAAGAACTCTGGCTCCCTACTCATCCTGCTTCACCCAGATATTGATCCATGTCCAACAACCGGTTTGGAAGCAGTCATTGCCTACCATAACGATCACGAACATCGGGGAAGTCAAAGAATAGCGGCCGCTCGAATAATCTCAAAGAAACAGCATTGAGTGGATAACTGAGTTGTGAGGAAAAGGCGCCCCCGAATCTCCGTCCAGAAGTGACCACCACCAACCGTTTATCAATGACGATCCGGCCGACCGCTCGCAACTTGAGCGTGACCCAATAATCCAAACTCAAATTGACATCCGGGTTAAAGCCTCCAATTCGATCCAATGCTTCTCTCCGGATGGCCATATTGGGCCCAGGCAGCGTATCGGCATGGGATAGGATCCAGCGCGTGACGCTATCGATCATCGGATTCACGTCCTCGAATATCAGCTTGCCTCCCACAGCAACGATATCCGGACCAGCCGCGAAATCATCCAGGATTTTTGAGATCCAATAAGGCGGCACCTGGCTATCTGCGTCCGTAAATGCCAGGATCTGGCCGATGCTCTCTTCAACTCCTTTGCGGAGCGCGTGCACGTATCCTTTTTTAGGTTCGCTCACCACCCTGACCCCTTTGTCTTCCGCAATGACTGAAGTTCGATCGGTGGAGTGGTTGTCAACCACTATCACCTCATAGGTACCGGGGTCAACTGACTGGTGAAGGACCGAATCAAGACAATGGGAAATGCAATCCTGCTCGTTATAGGCTGGGATAATGATGGAGAGAATCTTTTGCATAAGACCTTAATAGAAGATCCGATCCAGTAAAATCCTGACCAATTCCTGTACTTTTATTCCATTGCCCATTATCGCGCATAAATACATGTTGCACAACAGCCCCTGAAATGAATAATTTCCTCCCTCCCCGAACCGTGACCGTCGCCATCATCACTAGCCGAGGTGACATAGAGCCGCCGTCGGCTGTTTCGGCGCTGTGAGGCGCCGAAGACGGTTTCTCCTTTTCACCGCTTTCATGTGTTTTTAGGCGCGAGGGTCGTTGTATATTGCCTCTCAAAATGCTATACTTCAGGAGAGTTCCATGAAACGATCAGGGAGAATGCTATGAGTTACGTAAAAGATAATCTGATGCCCGATGAGAAAGTTCTCTATTCCGCCCACATCCATCCTGCCTTATTTATACCTTCCATATTTTATTTTGTAATTGCCTTTGCAATTGGTATCTTTGCTTTCAGTTTAGGGAGTAAATATAGTTCAGGAAGTTCATCGTCCTCAGTGATTGCCTTCTTTTCTTTTACATTACTATGCGTTTCCGTATTTATCTTTTTGGTCTCCATTCTGCTTGGGCTTCAAGCATTAATTATCATACTTACAACTGAATTTGCCGTAACAAATCGGCGTGTTATTGCTAAAACCGGTTTTATTCGCAGGCACACGCTTGAAATGTTGTTGCTCAAAATAGAAAGTGTGGCAGTACAACAGAGTATTTTAGGCAGGTTGTTAGACTTCGGCACGGTGACCGTTACGGGTACAGGAGGCACAAGAGAAGGCTTTAAAGCAATTGTCGATCCTATCGCCGCAAGAAGCAGGATTAACCAAATTATTGAATTCTACACAAAAGCTTATTCCCAACAACAAGGAAAACCAAATCCTGGAGGCGGTAGCTAACCCTTCTTGCTCCTTCTGTTCCTAAGAACTTAATATGACATACTCCGATCTTGCCCTGACCGGCATCCAAGCCCTTGTGAAGAATTTCAAAGCCCTGAGCGGTTCTGCGCGTAAAGGGATGAATGAGAATGCCACCCGCCAGGGGTACATCCTGCCCATGTTTCGCCTGCTCGGTTGGAACGTGGATAACGTCAACGAGGTAAGCCCCGAGGAAAAGGTCTCGCGCGGCTTCGTGGATTTTTCCTTCCGCATCAGCGGCATTCCGCGTTACTTCCTCGAAACCAAGAGAGCCAACGAAGACCTGAACGACCCGCGCTGGGTGCAGCAGGCCATTGACTATGCCTGGACCAAGTCGGTCACCTGGGCGCTGCTCTCGGATTTCGAGCGCTTGCGGGTATTCAATGCTGAATGGAAAGAGACCGATCCATTCCGGGCACAGTTTTTGGAATTCAATCTGGATTCTTACGTGACGGATTTTGAACGCCTGTGGTGGTTCTCGCGAGAAGAAACCCTCGCCGGGCGGCTGGATCGGGAAGCCGACAAGGTGGGCAAACGCGTCAAGCGCCTGCCAGTCACCCTGAATCTGTTCGACGACCTGAAACAATGGCGCAGTGATCTTTATAAGAACTTGCGCGGCTACAACCCGCTGTACTCCCCGGCCCAGATTGACGAAGCCGTGCTGCGCCTGCTCAACCGCTTGATTTTCATCCGCACCGCCGAAGACCGGGACGTGGAGCCGATGCGCCTGATGCCGTTGCTGCGTGAACTGGAAGACCGCCACCAGATGGATAAACTCTCTGCCAAACTGGTCGAGCTTTTCCGCCAGTTCGATGCCACGTATAACTCGGAACTCTTCGCCCCGCACTTCTCCGAAGAACTCTACTGCGACCGCCAGCCGTTGGAGGAGCTCATCCGCGGCCTGTATGAGAAGAACTTCGTGCGCTACAACTTCAACGCCCTGGAAGCGGACGTGCTCGGCACGGCTTACGAGCAGTACCTCGGCCACGTGGTGACCGAAGTGCAAAGCGAGACCGGCCTCCTTGCCGCCGCCTCCCACATGGATGAGAAACGAACCAAGCGCAAGAGCCAGGGCATCTACTACACTCCGGCCTTCGTGACGAAATACATCGTCCAGCAGACGGTAAGCCGCTGGCTGGACGAACACGGCTACAACCCTTCGACACCGCCGCGCGTCCTCGACATGGCCTGCGGCTCCGGCTCATTCCTGATCGAAGCCTTTGACACTCTGGACAGGTTCGTGGCAAAACAGCGCAATCAAGTTCATGGCCAAAGCGATGATCTGCATGACAACCTGCGCCGCCTGGAACTCCTCCAATCCTGCATTTTCGGCATAGATAAGGACAAGCAGGCCGTGGATGTGGCCCGCCTGAACCTGCTGCTGCGCGCCCTGCACGGTCGCCAGAAGTTGCCTTTGCTTACGAATATTTACAACGCCGACAGCCTGCACCCCGAAACTTGGCAGCAAGCCTTTCCTGAAGTCATGCAAGCAGGCGGCTTTGATGTGATTATCGGCAACCCGCCTTATGTGCGCCAGGAGACACTTGGCGAAGAATTTAAGATTTTTGCACAGCAGAACTTTGAAACCTACGCCGGGACTGCTGACCTATATATCTACTTTATCGAAAAAGCCCATAAACTGCTCAAACCGGGCGGCTATTTTGGCATGATTGTCTCGAATAAGTGGATGCGCTCGAATTATGGCAGAGCGTTGCGGGATTACCTTGTCAAGAACACTTCAATTCAAGAAATGATTGATTTTGGCGAATTACCAGTTTTTGGCGAAATTATCGCATACCCGCTAATCCTTATCTTCAAGAAACAAGTTATTGAAAAACAGAGATTCTTTTTTGCTGCACTTACAAGGTTGGATTTTTCATCATTGAGTGATGAAGTAAAAGAAGTTGGTTCTTTTTTAGATAACCGATTTATCCAAAAAAAGAATTGGGCTCTGACAAGTAAAACTGGACAAGAGTTGCTAAAGAAAATTCAGTCTCGTGGCGTTTTCCTGAATGACTATGTTCAGGGGAAAATATTCTTTGGTATAAAAACAGGTTATAACGAAGCGTTTTATATAGACGAAAACACAAAGAAGAGTTTAATTGCAACAAACAAAAAAGGCGCAAAGATTATTCTCCCCATCCTCATGGGACGCGATGTTCATGAATATTGTTTGGATTTTCAGAACCGTTATCTAATTACCATTCCAAAAGGTTGGACTCATATAGCTATGAAAGTAAATGCAAGCGTGAAAGAAAATGACGCTTGGTTATGGCTTAGTGATAACTACCCTGCTATATCGAACCATTTGCTTCAATTTTCCGAAAAAGCCCAGAAGCGTCAAGATATGGGCGATTTTTGGTGGGAATTGAGGGCATGCGAGTATTACTCGGAATTCCAGAAACCTAAGATTATTGCTCCAACTATAGTCCATAAGGCAACATTTGCATTAGATAAGCATGGGCGATTATCAAATGACAAAACATCAATAATTGGATCAGATGACCTATTCCTACTTGGTATCCTAAATTCGAAGGTTTCAGATTTTGTTTTGAAACTGATTTCTTCCACAAAACAGGGCGGCTATTTTGAGCAAAAACCCATGTATATTTCCCAGCTTCCCATCCGCCGGATTGACTTCACCGATCCATCCGAAAAGTCCACCCATGATGAGATCGTCAAATTGGTTGAAGAAATGCTTGCCCTGCAAAAGCAACACCAGCAAGCCGAGGCGGGAAAAGAGGATGCTCGTTTTGCGCTGCAAAAGCGCATCCAGGCGCTGGATCAAGAGATTGATGTGCGCGTGTACAGCCTGTATGGATTGACCGAGGCAGAGATCAAGATCGTTGAAGGGAAATAAAATAACTCACTAGGATTTGAACCTTGAACCGCTAGATGAAGATAAATACGCTTATAGAAATTAAAACAATTTAAAAATGGTCTCATAATAAAATATCTGGTGGTCTATTGATTCAGCAAAAAAGAAGGGATCATTATGAAAGCAAATGAATACAAGGAAGTGATAATTGAGGGGGCCACTTGTGTTGAGTTTATTAGTGGTGGTAAATTTCAGAAGAATGTTTGGGTTGATAAAAAGGCATGGGATGAATATTTGCATGAATATCACTGGACAGCAATAAAAAATGGCAAGTATTTTACAATAAAATCAAGCAAAAACAAACATTCTGTAAGATTACATAGAGTGATTATCGAGCATGAATATTCAGAACTCGATTATTGGGGAAATACTATTGATCATAGAAATAATAATTCATTAGATAATAGGTTGAAGAATTTACGAATTTACAATAGCAAACTTAATGCTACAAATATTAAAAGTAAATTCGAGTCAGATAATGATCATTTAATACATAAACAGCGTGGTGGCGGATATAAAATACACACCAATGTGTTTGATGAAACCATATATTACAATTTTAAAACAAAGGAAGAGGCAAGAGAATATAGGGATCGAGAGGTTATCCCTTATATTAAAGCGAGAGTTTCTGAAATGATAAAGAAAACAAGGGATATTGAGTTTGAGCGAGGGTTAAGAGATAAATTAAATAATAACGAGAAAGAACAGGCATTAGACATACTTAGGAAATATGGGATTCTTTAAATTAAACCATATATTTAGTTATAGAGCGCAAAAAAATGTACTCAAATCGGACGTGAACCTAGAATCGCCATGATCACAACCGCTATACCAAATAATTATTTATTGTAGCCTGATTGGATTTGAACCCAAATACGCTTGATACGATTATGACCCTTATTGAAAACTCTCTATGCTAGAATTTGGATCTCGAAATGCGAATTTGTCAATTTTATAAAACGAACAAATGCATTTTATAAAAATTATAATTTAAAAAATTGTTAGGCTCTTATGTCTTAGGAGGAATTATGCCAAAAATAAATCCGTTTAAACCCCAATCACCTGTAAATCCCGGGATGTTCATAGGTCGACTACCAGAAATACTACGGATTGAAAACCTTCTTTTTCAAACAAAATCTGGACAACCATCTAATTTTATTATTACTGGTGAGCGGGGTATAGGTAAATCTTCACTACTTTTGTATATCAAGGTTATTGCACAAGGTCATATAACCACAACCGAAAACATAAAGTTAAATTTTCTTGTGATTGATACTGATATAGATCAAACCACAACCCAATTAGGACTTATAAAAAAAATAGAACTTGGGCTGAATATGGCCTTGGGGGAGACAGAACCTGCTCGAAAGTTTCTTAAGGAATCCTGGGGCTTTTTACAGCGCGTTGAAGTAAGTGGAGTAAAAATCAATCCAAAATCAGATCAAGTCATTGACGAAATCATATTCGAAAAATTCAGTTACGCATTTGCAGAAACCGTGGAACGCATAACATCTTTAAAAGAATCATCTATCTTCAATTCCACTTACGATGGTGTGTTGATTCTGATTGACGAAGCAGACAGAAGCTCAAAAGCCATACAATTAGGTTCATTCTTGAAATTGTTTACTGAAAGACTCCAAAGAAGGGGATGTACAAAAACCATGATTGGGTTGGCTGGATTGCTGGACCTTAGAAATGTTTTGCGCGAAAGCCATGAATCTTCATTACGCATTTTTGATGAGTTGGTTTTAGATCGATTGAGTGATGATGAGGTAGATCAAGTTATTGATACTTGTCTTGAGAAGGCGAATAAAGACAACTCAACTTCCATGCAAATAACAGAAGATGGCCGTAAATATCTGATATCGCTTTCCGAAGGATACCCCCACTTCATACAACAATTTGGTTACTCGGCTTTTGAAACGGATACGGACAATTTAATTGACGAAAATGATGTGGCTAGGGGCGGATTGGGAGAGAATGGTGCTCTTGAATTAATAGGAGAAAGATATTACCGCGACAACTTCTACAACAAAATCCAAAAAGAAAGTTACAGACAAGTATTGAGAATTATGGCTGATAATTTGGATGGTTGGGTTAGCAAACAAGAAATACGGCGAAAATATAAGGGAAAGGAATCAGTGCTAGATAACGCGATACAAGCACTTCGAGACCGCCATATTATCATACCCAAAGAAGGTGAACGAGGAATATATAGATTGCAGCATAAAGGCTTCGCCCTATGGATTAAGATAAAGACGATGGATCCCACAAAAATCCAAAGTGCTATTGATAATCACTCTGTAAAAACCGGATAAAAGGCCAATAACACACCGGCTCCAGTGGAAATTATAAATGTATGTTTATTGGATTAGAACCTAGAACCGCTTGGTTCACAGCTACTATCCAAATGAAGGTAGAATTGTAGCCTGCCTGGATTTGAGCCTGAATACGCTTGATTGCAGGTCCGACTCCTGCCGGGCTATAAATGTACCTTTGTAGGACTTTAACCTTGAACCGCTAGATGAAGATAAATAGGCTTATAGAAAACGCATCTAACCAGGATTGAAATCCTGCCGCTCGCCATTCCATTGGGCGCTCAATTTCGATTAAGGAGCTGCAAGAAAATGGACAAAAAGGTATTTCTAGTTTTGCTCCTCGTTATTTTTTTGGCGCAGGCATGCAATGTTTCTCCTGAACAGAAACCAGTTCCACCTTCGGCCGTGATAGCAGCCGCAGATCTTAAGGTCACAAACCTGCATGAAGCGAAAACTCAAAACACCCTACCCATTGCACTCTCCCCAGACGGCCAATGGTTGTTTGCGTCCGACTCGGAAAGGGTGTGTGTCCTCAAAGTTGAAACCCTCACGGAGCAATACTGCGCTAACTGGCACGGAGGCGCAACGGCGGCCAACGCCGGCTGGTCTCCGGACGGTAAACATATCGCCTTCAGTGAAAACGTCCAGAAATACCTGCTGGATGGCGACATCTGGGTCATGGATCCGGAGCCGGGCAAAATCACAGATATGACGGACGATGGAGTTACCGGCAGTGCTCTGAACAGTCAAGCGTTTCTAGACACTTCACCCGCGTATTCCCCCGACGGTAAGATTCTGATCTTTGCGCGGACAGAAGGACAGGATACCAGAACGACTTCCATTTATCGCATGCAGAATAACGGTGCTCCGGAGAAACTTGTTACCGTGGATGACTATCCGCTCAGCCTATATTGGAGGATGGCCTGGTCGGGAGATGGCAGGAAGATCTTCTACACCCTGGTGGGACCCGAGCTGGATGCTCCGCAAAATGGGGTTTGGGTTGTAGACAGCGATGGGCAGAATCCGCAACACCTGCTTGGCGTGTCGCAAACGCTGGGAATCCCCATCCTGCTCGCCGTAACTCCAAAAGCCGACAAGGCGCTCATTTTGTATGTTGAGAATTGGATACCTAGCAAGAATAGCCTGACCCTGCTGGACCTTAGTACAGGAATGTTCGAAGCCGTAATCCTCGCCAAGCCGCAAAACGGTGAAACCTTGAGTCCCATCGCGGCGACTTTTTCACCCGACGGTTCAAAAATCCTATACATATACAACAGCTCCAATGGGAAACAGCAAGTGGCTGTGCGGGATGTTTCGGGCGACCATGAAAACATTTTATTCAGCCCGGAAAAACCGTTTGGCACGCAGGGTACAGGACCTATGGAGTTGGACTGGGCTAGCAACGATTCGATCTTCGCCAGCACTCTCCCCAATACTGGTACCTTGTTTGATATCGGAAAGTAATACATCGAGTGCCATAAAATTCCTGCCAAGATTAGTTGGGGCACAGTTCATTGCACGCCCAACACAGCCTGCAAGGAATCTTCGCAATAAATACCTCATGTAGGATTTGAACCTGGAACCGCCAGGTCTGAGGTTCAATTCCTCGCCAAGGTTCTTCCTCCCTCCATTCCTGCTGTAATCCCTCTGCCCCTTGCTTCCTGACCGAAGCAGAGATCAAGCTCGTTGAAGGGAAATAAAATACCCCACTAGGATTTGAACCTAGAACCGCTGGGTTTGAGGTTCAATTCCTCGGCGAGGAGCTTTTTGTCTTTCTGAGGTGTACACAGTCTATTGTGTACATCGTTTTTATGTATAATGCTTTTTAGTAATTACGCTTATGATAAGCTTATGGATTGAATCTGTATAATAAACGGAATTGTCCTGTTAAACGGAATATATGCAGTATATCCACTAGTTGGGCGGCTGGTATCGGGATTATTTTTTAATTTACTATGAACATGATCGACAAAAATAAGCTGAACTACTATCTGTCCGCGTGGAATCTTTCGAACCCGAAATTTCTCACGCAGACGATGACTAGCCATATATACACTGTCACATACGATACCGAGACAGCGATCCTTAAACTGCTATCTCCATCAGAGACAGATGAGCAGAGGGGCGCTGTGGCGCTGCGCCACTTTGATGGCCACGGAGCGGTACGTTTACTACATTACGACGAAGGCGCTCACCTGATGGAATACGCCGCAGGTGACGAACTTGTAACATTAGTTGAGCGTGGTGGGGATGAAAATGCAACGCGAATCATCGCGCAGGTGATCAAGCAACTTCACAGTGTCCCTCAAGATGGTTCACACGATGGTTTGTTTATGCTTGATCGCTGGTTTGGGGAGTTGTTCAACAAAGCTGTGGCGGACAGGCGAGCAGGCATCGAGTCCATCTATGTTCGGAGTGCCTCTCTCGCCCAGCGTCTGCTCGTTGATCAGCGCGATGTACGAGTGCTGCACGGGGATATCCATCACCGCAACATCCGGCAGTCATCGCGCGGCTGGCTCACCTTCGACCCGAAAGGCTTGGTTGGCGAGCGCACCTACGACTGCGCCAACACGCTATGCAACCCAGTTATGCCAGAACTTGTCCACAATGAAACCCGCCTCCTAACCAATGCGGCGATCCTTGCGGATACGCTCGCACTCGACCTGTCGCGCGTGCTGGCATTCACCTACGCTTACGCCTGCCTAAATGCAAGTTGGTGGTCACTGCGCCTCGGCACAGAAGGCGCAGAAGACATAGTACAGTGGCATCTCAATGTCGCCAGGATCATCGAACCACACATCAAGCTATTGTGAGACAAAATCTAATATTGCATATTATCGCCGCCCAACACCGCGTGCACTGGGCAAGTGCGGGCGCTGCCCACACTTTCGGGGATTCTGGCCCCAACCCCGCCAAGAACGCGGGGCAGGCGCGGATTCGGCGGCTGGTGGCTTTGTCTGCCAAGTCCTGCCCTTGCCGGTAACGTTTGCTGTTATCAAGATAAGTTCATTATGTAAAAAATTGCCTGGTGTAGGATATGAACCTAGAACCGCTGGGTTCGAGGTTCAATTCATCGCCAGGGTTCTCCATCCCTTCCTCCATCCTTGCTATAATACCTCTGCCCCTTGCTTCCTGGCCGAGGCAGAGATCAAGCTAGTGGAAGGCAAGTGACGGCAGGGGCGGAGGGGTTTGGGGGCACTCCCGTCCCGGTTCACGTGACCTTGCTCCACATAGTATACATACTCCTGGAAAATGTCATCACCGGTCACCCCCTTGCGGGAAACGAGGCGAAGCCGGTAAACAGCGGCTAAATATATGGTTCGATGACCTGGTTGGACATGCTTTTTTTGCCTGCGCTTATAAAGAAGAAAAATGAGCCTGAATCTTGCAGACCCCACCAGCTACCTTGTGATCGGTCTGGTTTTCATTGTCCTGGTTCTGTTTCAGGGCGTGAAAAAACAAAGCGGTCTTCGGTTCAAGAGAATCATCAGAAATACCGACTCGAACCGAAGACCGAATTTCAGCCTATAAACCTGAAGAAAGTATCTGAAAAACCACGACTATTGAGATCGGTCCTCAACTCACCGCTTTTTTCACCAGATCGCGGATCCTTGCCTCCTCGGTAGCGGTCAACTCCTTCAACGCGTAACGGGTCGGCCACATGGCGCCTTCATCGAGGTTCGCCGCATCATTGAAGCCGAGTTCTGCGTACCTCGTGTTGAACTTCTCCGCGTATTGGAAAAAACAGACGACCTTGCCTTCCTTGGCGTAGGCGGGGAAGCCGTACCAGGTTTTCGGCATGAGGGTCGGTGCGCTGGCTTTTATGATCGCATGCAGCCGTTCGGCCATGGAGCGGTCCGGTTCATTCAACGCGGCGATCGCCGTAAGCACGGCGTTTTCGCCTTCCTCCCTGTCCTTGGAGGCGCGCGCTTCTGCCTTCAGTTCCTGGGCACGAGCCTTCATCGCAGCTTTTTCCTCGTTTGTGAATCCTGTGGACTTCTTTGTGGTGCTGGTACCTGTGTTCATGAGAATCTCCTTATGGCTAATGTTTCCGGTAAAATCCTTGCATGTCCGTACAGTACGTGCAAGGGAAATATAGATTTGTTACTGGAGGGCTCACGCGTCCTGAATAAGCCCGATGATGTTACCGTCAGCGTCTCTTACACTTGCAACCAACCTTCCGCCACCGACATCTGCTATCTTCCGCAAGGTTTGTGAGCCGGCATCCAGGAGAGATTGCAGACTCTGCTGGATGTCATCGACATGGTAGAAGGCAGTCATTCCGGCTTCGGGGCTGTTCGGAACCAATCCAATATCCTGGTCTCCAACCTTGAAGCCAATGTAATAGGGCTGGTCCCCATATGGATCGACGCCCAGGAGCGTGCGGAATTGGCTCTTCGCCCGAGCCATATCCTTGACAGGATAGGTGATTGTTTTGACACCATGATTCATACAGAACTCCTTTACTTGTAATTTTTACCAATTAGTTATATAATAAAGATACTCTAAAATAAAGATATTGTCAAGAGGCATGGACATGGCAGACCCCAAAAAGATTGACCTGATGATCCGTACCAATATGGCGGCCAGGGAGTACGGCATTCAGATGACACTATATCGCAACATGATTTTCGAAAAACTGGGCGTCAATGTGTCCGACATGGAATGTCTTGGGTATTTATTATCCAAACGCATTTCCAGTCCCACCGAGCTTGCCAAATATACTGGCCTCAGTTCTGGTGCGACGACCGCGATGCTCGATCGGCTCGAAAAGGGGGGATTTATCGAACGCCGACCCAATCCGGATGACCGCCGCGGGACACTCATCGTTCTTGCGAAATCAGGAGCTGAAAGAGTGGCACCCTGGTATGCGCCAGTGGGAAAAGCACAAGAACAGCTCATGTCAAATTTATCAGAAGATGAGCTGAAGTTGATCTCGGGCTTCTTTGAAAACTATGCAAAAATATGGGAGCAAGAACGCGAGAAACTCCAAAAGTCATAGGGCACAAATAAATCAAGAGCATTATCCCTTTCACAAACCGAACCAGGGCAATGCAAGATGAATGGGATCAAGCGATTAAATACCTAATGCCCAATTCGCTTTAGAGGTCAGGTTTCGTTAGCTGGAGGTCTTCTTCCCAACTGAACCGAAGACCGATATTTAAGCCATCAAATGAGAGAATTACAAAAGTGCTTCAGTTGTCGCGCATTCAAGCAAGCTGCTGACTTTCAATCTTTTAGCCTAATTTGGTCAGGTCGGTGCATGTATTAAGCCAGCAAAAGTTTTTCCCCCAGGACATTCAAATCCGCCAGGTATTCATCAACCTGCGGAGAATGAATCCATCGTACCGCTTCTCAATCGGCTTTCGTCGCTGAACAGAGCAAACGCGCCAGGTCTGCAGGAAATTCCCCGGTGGCTTTCCCTTGAGCACCCGAGATGGCCTCTTCCAACGATAATCCCTTCAGATGGTAAAAGCCCCAAATATCGGCCAGGTCTTTGGGCTGGTAGATCAGCCGGCTTTTAGCCGACTTTCATGCACTGAGTTTGTTTGTTCCCTCTTTTTGGAGGGAACAAATAATTCGCCAAACTGTGGTATACTCCCGTGCCGCTCGAAATCGGAGCGCACGCACCAGGGAAATTGTTTTGATGCCTTTCAAATGATGGCCCGGCGAATTGACCGGGCTGTTTTGTTGGGACGAGGCGCCCGCAAGAGCGCCCCGGATTGGCAGGAACTTCGGCGAAGTCATCGAAACATCCCATCATTCAGGTCATTGCGGGCGACCCCCAGCCCCACCCCAACCCTCCCCATTTGCAAGTACAGCAAATGGAGAGGGAGAATCTGCCCTTGCAATGACGCTAAAAAGAGGATTTTGATGACCAACCAATTTAGTGATCTAAACCTGCGTCCCGAGTTGATGCAGGCCATCGCCGCGCTCGGCTATACCGAGCCGACGCCCATCCAGGCCGCGCTGATCCCGGTCATGCTGACCGGCGCGGATGTGATCGGCCAGGCCCAGACCGGCACCGGCAAGACCGCCGCCTTCGCCCTCCCCATTTTGAACAACCTGGAACCCGGAGAACGCCACGTGCAAGCGCTGGTGCTGTGTCCCACGCGCGAACTGGCCCTGCAGGTTGCCGAGGCCATTTACGATTATGGTAAAGTGCAGGAGGTGCGCGTGCTGGCCGTCTACGGCGGGCAGCCTTACGGGCCGCAGATCAGCCGCCTCAACCGCGGCGTGGACGTGGTGGTCGGCACCCCCGGACGCCTGATCGACCTGCTGGAGCGCAACGCGCTCAACATCAGCCAGGTCCGCACCGTGGTGCTCGACGAAGCCGATGAGATGCTCTCGATGGGCTTCATTGAAGACATCGAGACCATCCTGGCCGATACCCCCGCAGACCGCCAGACCGCGCTCTTCTCCGCGACCCTGCCGGCTCCCATCCGCCGCCTGGCCGACCGCTACATGCACTCCCCGCAGTCCATCCTGATCCAGCGCGCCCAGGTCACGCTGGAGGCCATCGAACAGCGCTACTACCTGGTCAACCAGGCCGATAAACTGGCCGCACTGAGGCGCCTTTTCGAAATCGAACCGGTGACCAGCGCCCTGATCTTCGTCCGCACGCGGCTCGGAACCGGGGAACTGGCCAACGAACTGACCCGAGGCGGCTTCCCCGCCGAATCGCTGAACGGCGACCTGAGCCAGGAAGCCCGTGAACGAACCCTGAACCGGTTCCGCCAGAACCAGGTCAAGGTGCTGGTGGCGACGGATGTGGCTGCGCGCGGCCTGGATATTGACGACATTTCCCACGTTTTCATCTACGACCTGCCAGACGACCCGGAAATTTACATCCACCGCATCGGTCGCACCGGGCGGGCCGGCAAGACCGGCATCGCCATTACGATGGTCACGCCGCGCGAGAAGCGCCTGCTGCGACAGATCGAATCCCTCATCCGCCAGCCATTGACCAAGTCTGCGCTGCCGACCGAGGAAGACATCCGGATCCACCGTGAGAATGAACTGCTCGAAAATATCAGAGTCTGGCTGAGGCGCGCCCGCTACACCCGCGAACGCGAACTGGTGGGGAAGCTGGTGGAAGAAGGCCACGACCCGCTGGAAATTGCCGCGGCGGCCCTCAAGCTGAGGCGCGCCGACGAAAAACAGCGCCCGGTCGCTCCGGTCAGCGAAGTGCAGGATACGGGGCCACGCCGTTACCCCCAGAAGGCGGGGGCAGGCGAACGGGACGGGAAACGCCTCCCCCGTGGCGGCCATACGGATCACGAAACGGTCTCGCACGAACCGGGCATGGTACGTCTCAGCCTGAGCCTGGGCCGCCTGCATGGCATTCGCCCCAACGATGTGGTCGGCACGATCGCCTTCCACGCCGACATCCCCGGCCACACCATTGGCAAAATCCACATCCAGGATAAGTACACCCTGGTGGACGTGCCGGAGAAGTTTGCGGCCCAGGTACTGGCGAAGAACGGGAACTATCGCATCCGCCAGCACCTGGCCAATGTCAAACCGGCCTGAATTTGGAAATTAAAAAGAGAGCAGCGGAATTCCACCGCTGCTCTCTTTGTTGTGGAGATCTGGTTTCAGCCGGTTTTTGCCGGAATGTATTCGATCAGGCGATGGGCCATCTTGCTGACGGTCATCGAGTGCAGCCAGATGCGCCCCGGACCGGTGAGCGTGGCGAGGAAGAGTCCTTCTCCGCCGGCCAGGATGTTGGCAATGCCTTTGACCATCTGGATGTCAAAAGCCACGCTGCCTTCGAACATTGCCACGTGGCCGGGTTCGACTTTCATGATCTCACCGGGCTTCAGGTTATATTCCACTGCGTCGCCGTCGAGTTCGGCAAAAACCATTCCCGGTCCGGTCAATTTCTGCAGGATGAACCCTTCTCCACCAAAGAAACCGGCTCCCAGTTTACGGGTGAAGAAGATGTCGAGCATGACACTCTTCTCGGCGCACAAAAAGGCGTGCTTGTGCATAATAACGAACTGCCCTGCATCCAGCTCGATCGGCAGCACCTTGCCGGGAAAGTCCGTGCTGAAGGCTGCCTGTCCGGGTGAGCCGGTTGCGCTGAAATCAATAATGAATGCCGAGGCTCCGGAGACGGCGCGCTTGAGCATGCCGCCCAAACCGCCGCTGGCCTTGGTGCTCATGTTGACCGTAGTAGTCATCCAGGACATGCCGCCCGCGTCCGAAAAAACGACCTGGTTGGGCTGCAGTTCCACGGCCAGCGTCTGTTGGACCGTCCCCAGAATATGATATTTGATACCGCTTTTCGTTTGTCCGCTTACTTCTGGTACAGTGGGTAGATCAGGAATACTCATGGTTGTTCTCCTTGGGTACAAGGCGTTGTCCACATGACAACTTATTCATATTATTCATTACCTTGTGAGAACAATTGTAAGATAACTTCCTTATAGGATGCTTAATGTCGCAATTCTATTCTTCCGGCCTGTATGCCGCGGCGCTCATATCGCCCACGAACTCGGGGACTTTGGCATGACCCAGCATCTGGCGAACGGCGGAGGCTTCACCGGTGTGGTACCAGTAGTGATAGATATTTCTCATCAGCAAGGTGCCGATGCTTTCGTCCACTGGTTTCCCATCCCTCACCAGATAGTGTTGCATGATCCCGGGTGTCAGCGTATCAAGATATTTATCCGCCTCGGCGGTCACCTTACGCCACACGGCCCACATTTCTTTAAGCGGGGGCGTGCTGGCGGGCTTGCCGTAACCTACCAGCTCATATAGGCCAGGTGCGACTTCCTTTTGCTGGGAAAAGATCACCCAATAGCGATGCTCCTGGTTGGCAAGATGACCAACCATCCAACTGATGCAGTTCATCGGCATAATCCGCCGGATGGCATCCTGCCCGGAAACGCCTTCAAGGCAGCGGACGAACTCGCTACGGGCGAAGCGTAACTGACTGACGAGTAAATGTGGTTTCATATTATTCTCACATGGCGACCAATTTGCGGATGTGGTCCACGTGATCGCGCTCGTGCCAGAGTGCCCGGCGCAGCACCTTGCGCGGGGACCAGAACTCCCCGTCCACGCCGACGACCTGTTTCACCTCATCCAGTTTGAATAACACCGCATTGAAATGCTTGCGGACTTTCTCCAGCCGGAGGCGTGGTTCATCCGGGACATCGAGGCGGGGGAAAGCCAGCCCGAGGCGTTCCATGTACCACCACTCCGCCCCGCCAACGTGACCGAGAATCCCGTTGATGCTCCAACGTTCGCCTGTATAGGTCTGGTTGAGTTTCGCCTCGCTTAGTCCACGGATGGACCTGAGCAGATCATCCCGGCTCCAGGTCAGCATGTCCAGGGCGTGTTTGATTTCAATTTTGGTAAGTGGTTTCCAATCATAAGGGAAGAAAGATTCCACGCTATAACCGTCAGCCTCGGTGGCTTTTTCAAAATCGTCATTGATGAAATAAACGTCCCAGGTCCCGTTGACGACAAGTTCGAGATCATGTTCAGCAAAGTTCAACCAGGTGTTTGACTCGTGGTGCAGAATCCAGCCTGCATACTTATTGAGCGCCCCTTCCAGGTTCGTAGCCGCCGCCTCGCCTTTTATTCCATAGGCAAAACAGCCGGGATGTTCCAATGCCCAGGCGATGGAGCGTCCTTCATTATTATTTTCAATTCCTACTTGAAAAATCATCTGGCACCTCCATACTGTATCCTTTCAATAAGTTGGGGAGGATGGGGGGTGTGTGGGCGGCTTCGTACCCCTTCGGGTATGCTTCGCGACCGCCCACACACCCCCCGCCCCCCATTTTACTTTGAGAAGGCCCTGCCGGGTTTACCCATGGCGGTTCATGAATTTTTCCATACGGCGCAGGGCCTCTTCGATCTTCTCGTAAGCCGTAGCGTATGAGCAGCGGACGAATCCCTCGCCGCCTTTTCCGAAAGCATTCCCCGGCACCACTGCCACATGTTCTTCAAGCAGGAGCTTTTCGGCGAAGGCCTCATCGTCCATGCCGGAGGCAGAAATTTTAGGAAAAGCATAGAACGCACCACGCGGCTCGAAAGTGGTCAGGCCGAGTTTATTCAGCCCGCCGACAATCAACTTGCGCCGGCGGTCGTATTCGGCGACCATCTCTTGGACGTACTTTTCTCCGTTGGTCAGGGCTTCAAGGGCTGCGTCCTGGGCGGTGGTCGGGGCGGACATGATGGTGTACTGGTGAACGCGCACCATGCCTTTGATGATATCCGCCGGGCCGCAGGCGTAGCCGATGCGCCAGCCGGTCATGGCATAAGCCTTCGATAACCCGCCCAACAGAATGGTGCGCTGCTTGATCTCCTCTCCCAGCGCCGGGACACAGACGTGGTCGAAGTTGTACACCAGCCGGTCGTAGATCTCGTCCGAGATGATGAGCAGATCATGTTCGATGGCGATTTCGGCCACCCGTTTCAGGGTCTCGCGCGTAGCGACCGCGCCGGTCGGGTTGCTGGGGTAACCCACGAAGATAACCTTTGTGCGCGGTGTGATGGCGGCGCGGATGCGATCCGGGTCCAACTGGAAATTGTCCTCCATCCGGCTGGGGATTTCAACCGGTATCCCGCCCGCCAGTATCACCCCGGCCTGGTACGAGACGAAGCATGGCGTTGGGATGATGACCTCATCGCCCGGGTCGAGCAGGGCAGTCATCACGAGGTAAAGCGCTTCCGAGACACCCACTGTGGCGATAATCTCGTTGACCGGATCATAGCTCACACCGTAGAGACGCATTAAGTTCCTGGCCACGGCTTGCCGAAATTCGAGTTTGCCTGAATTGGACGTGTAATGAGTTTCCCCGGCCCGCAGGGAACGTACGCCTGCTTCCAGGATTGGTTCCGGAGTGGTGAAATCCGGCTCACCGATTCCGAGCGAAATGACCTCCTTCATGGTGGCGACGATGTCAAAAAACTTGCGAATGCCCGAGGGCTTCAGCTCAGCCACACTCTTTGCGAGATAACGCGCATCAGATATTTCCTGCATAACGCCTCCTCAAAATTGGTGAATTTGCCACTCGTGTTCGGATGGGCATTCCCCGGCTGCCTCAACGCAGGACAGCTCGAAAGCCTGTCCATCCTCTGTCCTGACCCGGAACCACTTCGCCTGCGGCGTGCGCCCCTGGGACAGGATTTCAGCGATGATGAGCCGCTGTCCCTGCCAGATGAGGGCGGTCGGTCTCTCAGCATAGGCGGATCCGGAATGGCATTCGACGATATCAGTCATATGCACGCCACTGCTTTAGGTTGACGGAACTGTTATCTCCGATGTTCAACTTCAGCGGCGGGTCGTCAGCGGAGAGTCCCTGAACCGTGGCCTGCCGGCCGATAAACGAGCTTTTCAGGGCGGCTGTCTCCACCGTTCCTCCGGCTTCGAGGATGGAATCTTCGATCCTAGCGGCCGTGATCTTGCAATCCGCCCCGATGGAGGCGTATGGGCCGATCACAGAATTGGTGATCCTGGCGCTCGGGTGGATAAACACCGGTGGGACGATCTTTACACCCTCTTGTTCTTCATTCTTCGTTTTATTGGCTTTACCGTGCTCGAGCAAATACCGATTCGTCTCCAGCGTGGCGTCAATCGTACCGGTATCCAGCCACGCCTCCACGGTCTGCGTGCGCATCTTCAGGCCGCGCTCGATCATGATGTTGATGGTATCCGTGAGAAAGTACTCACCCTTGAGCGAAGTACCGCGGCGGAAATGTTCTTGAATGGCTGAGAGCAATTCATCGGACTGTTTGAGATAATAGCACCCGACAACGGCCAGATTATTATCCATTGTCTGCGGCTTCTCGACGAGACGCCTCACCCAGCCCTGACCATCCACTTCGGCCACGCCGAAACGGCGCGGGTCTGGCACGGGTTTGACCCAGGCCACGCCGTCCGCCTTTTCGCCCGCCAGGAAGGAGAAGTCCGTTACCATAAGTGTATCCGAGAAGCAGATAAGCACGGGCCCGGTCAAATCTTTGCGCGCCAGCCACAAAGCATCCGATTGGCCACGCATCACCGGCTGGAGCACGAAATGGGTTTTTAATTCCGGGTAGTGTTCCTGCATAAAAGGTGGAATCTGGGCCTCGCCCAGCCCCGGGCCAAGGATGATGATGTATTCAGCAGCTTTGGGGCGCTGCTTTGAGCCAGTCGATATCACCCCCGCAGGGGAAACACCCGGTACGCTGTGGAACATCTCCAGCAGATGGTCGAGGACGGTCCTGCCAGCCACGCTCACCAGCGGTTTGGGTTTGGACCAGGTTTGGGGACGCATCCGCGTGGCCCATCCGGCAGTCGGGATGACGATTTTCAGGGTTTGGGTCATGGTTTTATTTTATGCGAGAACAAGCGAAATATCCAACTGTGGACAAATCTATGTTTTCTTCTCCAGTTCCACGATCACGCCTTCCATCAGATCCACAGCTCTCTTGACCGTGGCAGCGTCAAAGCCGAATTTTACGCCGGCAGCGGCGAACAGTTCCGGCAGGGTTACCATGCCTCCCAGCGAAAGTGCTTTGCGGTAGGCAACCACTGCACGGGCCTGGTTGACAAACGCATTACCGAAGATTTGCACCGCGCCCAACTGCGCCAGGCCGTACTCTACATAATAAAAAGGAACCTGGTGGATATGCAATTTACGATGCCAGCCGGTGGCTTTGACTTCCTCCAGTCCGCTCCAATCCACCCCGGGGATGAAGCGGTCCCACAGTTCAGCCCATTTTTTGTCGCAAGCTGCCGGGTCCGCGCCCGCTTTGGGGTTCTCGTAAACCCACTGCTGGAACGCGTCCACTGCAGCCATGAATGGCCAGAATAAGATCATTCCTTCAAGATGCTCAATGCGGGCACGCGCAGCCTCGGCATCCGTGTAGAAGCCGCCGTTTTCTTTTGTCAAAAAGGGCGAAGCAAGCAGTTCCATGCCCATTGAAGCCACTTCGGCAAATTCCATTGGGACGGCTAACTGCTGGATGTACGGGATTTTGGCCGTCTCGAATATGTGGAAGGAATGGCCGGATTCGTGCAGGGTGGTCATCACATCATCGTGCGTGCCGACGGCGTTGACGAAAATGAATGGCTTGCGGATGGAAGTGTAAGAGGTGCAGTACGCGCCGGGGGCTTTGTTCTTGCGGTTGTCGAGGTCGGTCAAGCCTTCGGCTACCAAGCTGTCAAAGTAACCGCCCAGCACCGGGTCTACGTTGTGGAAGATGGCTGAGACTCCGCGCTTGAGTTCATCCATTGTCGTGAACGGCTTGAGTTGCGGGATGCCAACTGCCGGGGAGGGACGCGAAAACCAGCCATCCACCAGATCCCACGGGCGGAGCGCGTCCAGACCGAGGGCCTGCTTCCGTTTCTGGTAGATGCGAGTCGCCGCAGGGACAACCACCTGCTCGATGGCGCGGGCGAAGGATTTGCAATCGTCGGGGGTGTAGTCGAAGCGCAGTCTCTGCTGCCAGGTGTACTCGCGGTAGGACGGTTTATTGGCGTTCTTCGCGATTTTGGCGCGCACTTCCATGAATTTTTGCCACAGGTCGTTGATGGCTTTTCTATCGGCAAGCTGGCGCTCGGCCTTAAGATGCCAGGCTTTTTCGCGCCGGAGGCGGTCGGGCTGCTGGAAATTCATCGCAAGGCGCGTCAGCGTGATTTCTTCGCCTTCCCATTTGACCGTCTGCGCGCCGTAGATCTTGTCGTACTTAATGGCAAGTTTTTGCTGGTCGGCCAGCAGCGACAGGTTGGAGGCGCGGAACAGGTCCGCTTCGGCGCGCATGTTGCGCAACGGGATTTCGAAGCCTTTTGGCTCCAGTTTGCTGGCGAGCAGTTTTTCCTTGAGCTTCTGCTCGGCGGCCATCGAATTTGGGAAGATGCTGTCGAGGAACTTGTTCATGTGCGCATCGGCTTCCTTGTCGGCTGTGTTGACAGACGTAGCGACCGAGAGGCGTGCGTACATTTCCTCAATTTTCTCGCCGAGACGCGTCCAGTCTGTGAGCCATTCTTCGGCGCTGCCCTTTGTCAGTGGGCGGGCGGTCAGGTCGTTGTAGTGCGGCGCGATCTCGTTCCAGTTCCAGGCGATGAGGGCTTGCGGAGTGGATGGGAGGTTTTTCAACATAGGAATCCTTTAATCTTCAAGATGCCATTGCTCCCTTCGTTTGCTCCTCGCAATGGTATGAATCCCAGGGAGGTTGAACCTTTATATTTTCTCATATAAAAAGCAAAAGGCACAGAGACATCTTTCCTCTGTGCCGTTGCATTATTTCATAATTTTCAGGTTGGCGAGACTTGCCGCCAGCCGCTTGATTCCCACTGATTCAAAAACCACGTCCACAGTTTCGTCATTATCCTGCAAGCGGGTGTTGAGCACGATCCCTTCACCCCAGGTGGGGTGCTGGACTCGCATGCCAGCACGAAAATGAGCCTCCTGGACCGCGGTAGAGGCCGGGTCGGAACGCAGCCACGCCGGAGTCTGGAGGCGGGAAGAGCGCCCGGCGCGGGCTTTCCCGGAGAGCAACTCGGGCGGGATGTCGTCCAGGTAGCGCGAGGGGATGGTTTCCTCGGCGTAACTGCGACCCCCGCGGCGCAAGGCGCGCAGCAGGTAGAGCCGGTCTTTGGCACGCGTAATGCCCACGTAGAACAACCGGCGCTCCTCCTCCATCGCCTCGGGTTCATCGAACGAGCGGCTGTGCGGCAGGAGGCCGTCATCCAGGCCAACGATGAAGACCGCGCCGAACTCAAGACCTTTGGCGGCGTGCAGCGTCAGCAAGGTGGGGGCGTTCTTGCCCTCGACCAAGGTGTCCTGGTCGGAGATGAGCGCCACGTTTTCGAGGAAATCAGTCAAGGTGCGGTCTTCATACTCAACCGTCAACCGGCGCAACTCCTGGACGTTTTCCCAGCGCTCGGCACCCTCGTCTGTGCCGTCGTCAATGAATGCCTGATAATTGATATCTTTGGTGATGCGATCGAACAATTCGGTGACGGTGAGGCGCGGCACCTCGGCCCGCCAGTTCGACAGGAGCGCCCCGAAGTCGGCCAGCGGCAACCCCCTCCGCTTCGCTTCGGGGATGCTACGCGAGGCGGCGCGACCGGTAAACTGCGGCCAAAAAGGAGAGGCATCGCCGCCGGCCAGGTCCATCAGCACTGCCGACGGGGAGGTATTCGCCCCGTGGGCGGCGGTGTGCAGTGCCAGGATGGTCTTGTCGCCGATGCCGCGCGGCGGGAGGTTGATGACCCGCTCGAGCGAAATTTCGTCGGCGGGGTTGTGAACCAGGCGCAGATAAGCAATGATATCTTTGACTTCACGCCGTCCATAGAACCGCTGCGCCCCCACCAGCCGGTAAGGTAAACGCGCTTGCAGGAAGGCTTCTTCCAGCAGGCGGGATTGGGCGTTGGTGCGGTACATCACGGCGCAATCGCCAGGCTCACAGCTCCGGCTGGCAACGAGGCTGGCGATGGTATCCACTACGAAGGCCGCTTCACTGTAATCATCCAGCGCTTCATAATAGAAGAGTTTCTCGCCTGCGCCGCGCTCGGTGAACAGGCTCTTGCGGCGCCGGTGCGGATTGCGGTCGATCACGGCCATGGCTGCGTCAAGGATGGTCTGCCTGGAACGGTAGTTCTGTTCGAGCAGGATAGTGCGGCAATCGGGAAAATCCTGCTCAAAGCGCTGGACATTGCGGTAGTCCGCGCCGCGCCAGCGGTACACCGATTGATCCGGATCCCCAACCACAAAAATGTTGTTATGCACCGAAGCCAGATGCTTCAACAAAACATATTGTGCAAAGTTTGTATCCTGAAATTCGTCCACCAGTACGTGATGGAATCGCTGGGCATATTTATCACGCACGGCGGGGAATTCGGTGAGCAAGTGTGCCGTCCACAACAAAAGGTCGTCAAAGTCAACGGCGTTGTTTTGCTTCAATAATTCCTGGTAACGTTTATAGACACACTTGACCACCTCATCGCGGTAGGTCTGCGTGGGATAATCTTCAGGGAAGATCAACTCGTTCTTGGCGCGCGAGATCGCGCCATGCACTGATTGTGGGCGATACGTTTTTTCGTCCAGGTTCAGGTCACGGACAGCCCCTTTGACGACGCGCTGCTGGTCGTCTTCATCGTAGATAACGAAACTGGCATCAAACGGCAGGTGCTCCGTTTCACGGCGTAAAAGCCTGGCGCAGATGGAATGGAACGTCCCCAGCCACAGGCCATCGGCGGGCAATTCACCCAGGATGTCGCGGACGCGGTTGCCCATTTCACGGGCGGCTTTATTGGTGAACGTGACCGCCAGCATCTGGTATGGACGCACGCCCTCATAAGCGATCAAATAGGCCACGCGCTGGGTCAGGACGCGCGTCTTCCCGGACCCGGGTCCTGCCAGCACCAAAACGGGGCCGGCGCCAGCCGTCACAGCCTGGCGCTGCTGAGGGTTGAGTTTGTCGAGGAAATCCATGGGGAGATTATAGAGAACAGATGATTAGAGAGTAGAGAGCAGGGACATAAAACTGTTCTCTACTCTCTGCTCTCTTCTATAAAATTTACTAAAGTTGGGATGTGCAGTTCGGGCAGCGGGTGGCTTTGATCGGAATAGTGGTGAAGCAATGTGGACATTCCTTGGTGGTTGGCTCGGCTACCACGGGTGCGGGCTTTTTCTTCAGGTTGTCGATGAACTTGATCATCAAGAAAATAACCAGGGCGATGATAATGAAATCAATGATGTTATTAATGAAATTGCCGTAAGTAACCTTGGCACTGCCGACGGTGAAAGCCAGGCTGCTGAAATCAATCCCGCCGATGATCAGGCCAATCAACGGCATGATGATGTCACTCACCAGCGACGAGACAATCTTGCCGAATGCCCCGCCGATGATGACGGCGACGGCCAGGTCCATAACGTTGCCGCGCATGATAAAGGCTTTGAATTCTTTAAGCATAGGGGAGTCTCCTTTTTTGAGAGATAGCTTGCAACTTCATTGTACCGTCAGGGTAAGGGACTGTCAACGAATGCGACACTCTGTTGTATAATCCTGCGCAGTAGTCCCGGTTCTCGCACGTCATCCCGAATCCTCTTCAGGACGGGGTACGGGACAATGAGGATCATTATGCCCTTTCGCCGTTCCATAATTCTAATTTGTGGCCTGATCTTTGGGCTGTCGCTTCTGGTTGCCTGCGGCAAGAAAACCCCGCCTCCCGCCACCCCAACGCCCAAGCCGACTCTCACGGTCACCGCTGTGCCTGTGCCGCCGCGCAAGTTGACCATTTGCCTGGGGCAGGAGCCGGCCAGCCTGTACCCGGTGAACAACTCATCATCAGTGGCACGCAGCGTTCTGGCGGCGGTTTATGATGGGCCGATTGACACGAATTCCTACGGGTATCAGGCCGTGATCCTGCAGCGTCTGCCGAGCATCAAGAACGGTGACGCCCAGCTCTTCTCGAAATCAGTCTCGGTGGGTGACGAGGTGGTGGACGCCAGCGGAACGCCGGTCACGCTGGCAGTAGGGGTGAAGATCCGCCCGGCAGGCTGTACCAGCGAGGCGTGCGTTATCACGTACGATGGCAAATCCGCAGTCCAGATGGACCAGATGCAGGTCACCTTTCGTCTTCTACCCGGTCTCACCTGGTCGGATGGCGAACCCCTTACCGCCGAAGATTCGGTCTACGCTTACAGGGTGGCAGCTGACCCGGCTTCCTCCGGCTCCAGGTATCTGGTGTACCGCACCCAGGCTTATGAGGCGGCAGACGAGACCACCATTCAGTGGTGGGGTAAACCCGGCTTTATTGACCCGACCTACTTCACCAATTTCTGGCCGCCACTTCCCCAACACCTGTGGAGCCAGTTCCCGATTGACCAATTGAGCGAGGCTGACCAGTCTTCCCGTACCCCGCTTGGCTGGGGGGCTTACGTGATTCAAGAATGGGTTGCTGGAGACCACATTACCCTGACGAAGAACCCGCACTACTTCCGCGCCGGGGAGGGCTTGCCCAAGTTTGACACCCTGACTTTCCGCTTCGTTCCGGATCCAGGGACAGCCATCAGCGACCTTTTGGCCGGCACCTGTGACATCCTCGATCCCAGCATCCAGTTGGACGGGCAGGTGGAACTGCTGCGCTCGATGGCAGAAAAGAACCAATTGCAGGCTTTGTTCACCACAACGCCGGTGATGGAAGAACTGGCGCTGGGCATCCAACCGGCAGCCTATGATAATGGCATTGATGCCGGGAAAGACCGCGTTGATTATTTCGGTGATACACGGGTGCGCCAGGCTTTGGCGTTATGCCTCGACCGCCAGCAAGTGGTGGATTCAGTGCTTGCGGGCCTTAGTACCGTTCCGAATTCCTATCTGCCGCAGGGAAATCCCCTTTACAATACGAATGCGACCACCTATTCCTTCGATGTGGCCGCCGCCGGTCAACTGCTTGAGCAGGCCGGTTGGAAGGATGTGGATCATGACCCGTCCACCCCGCGCCAGGCCTGGGGCGTGCCGGGCATTCCAAACGGGACTCCATTCGAGGTAAATTACGTTACCACCAACGCTGTCCAGCGCCAGCAGGTGAGCACCATCCTGACTGCCAGCCTGGCGCAATGTGGGATCAAGGTCAATGTGCAATACCTCGATGCGAATACGCTTTACGCACCCGGCCCGGGTGGAGTACTTTTTGGCCGGAATTTCGACCTGGCCGAGTTTGCCATGGGCAGTACGGGAATTGAGACGCCCTGTGACTGGTACACCAGTTCCGAGGTTCCGAACGCGGCGAACAATTGGGTGGGGACGAATGTCAGTGGATTCATTAATCCAGACTTTGATGCGGCCTGTCAGGCATCCCAGCAATCCCTTCCGGATGACCCGGCTCATGCCGCAGCGTACGCCCAGGCACAGTCCATTTTTACGGTAGATCTGCCGGTCATCCCGCTCTATTGGCGGGTTGAAACGGCCGCGACGCGTGCCGACCTGTGCCATTTCTCCCTTGACCCAACTGCCACCAGCAGCCTGTGGAATATTGAGGCCTTTGACAGCGGTGCGGGCTGTCAGCCATGAGTTGGCAGGTTGTTCTGGAACGTCAGAACAGGGCTTTCACAAAGTCGTCGTTCTCAGACCCCATCCCCCTTGATCCCCCTTCCCTAAGGAAGGGGGAAGATTGAAAAAACATGGGTCTTGCGAGCGAAGCTCGCAAGACCCATGTTTTTTCCTATTCTCTCTGCACAAGGCGGAGGAATGAAATCACCCCAAACCCCGCGTTCATGAAAACCTTGCGCGTCAGAAGAGGTACACTTGACTTTTTGAGTTTCTTGTGTTAATCTTCCCTTAACACTTCTGGGATTTTAATCAAATCCCGGGACTAAAATCTTTTAAGCGAAGGAGGTGATTCTCGGGAATAACCTCAATTTGTCTGGTATGCTCAAACCATTCACCCTAACCTATTCAACTAACTATTTTGGAGGAGAAAGACAATGTCTCGAAATCGCATTATGATAGTTGTGGGCCTGCTGGTGGCTTTCAGCATGGTGCTGGCCTCCTGCGGTCCGACCCCAACCGCTACCCCTGCTGTGGCGACCATCCCACCGACTGCAGTTCCTACTACGCCCCCGGCGCGCCACGGTGGCTTCCTGGACCAGATCGTCTTCTCAGTTGTGACGAGCGATTCGGCTATTACTCAGATCCAAGCCGGCGCGATTGATGTGTATGCATATGCGCTTAGTTCAGCGCAACTGGCGGCCATTCAGGCAGCCAAGTTGAATTATGCATCCGTGCTCGGCACCTATTACACCATCATGTACAACGGCGCCAATTGTACAGATCCCAATACGCTCAACCCCTTCGCCGATCGCAAGATCCGCGAAGCCACGAACATGCTGTATGACCGCAACTACATCAACCAGGAGATCTATGCGGGCGGCGGTCTGCCCAAGTTCTTCGCCATTCAGACCAACGGCATTGACTATGCCGACCTGGCAGATGTTGCCCGCGGCCTGGAGGCCAAGTATGCCTTCAACGAAACCAAGGCCATCGCGGACATTGCGGCCGAGATGAACACCATTGCTGGTGTCACTGCCGGTGCGGATGGCAAGTGGCAATTCAAGGGCAAGCCGATCGTGCTGGAGTTCCTCATCCGCCGCGATGGCGATGGCACCCGCAAGCCGATGGGCGACTACGTCGCCGGCCAGTTGGAGAAGGCTGGCTTCACTGTGACCCGCGACTACAAGAAGTCCTCTGAGGCCGGTCCGATCTGGCAGCGAACCTCTGTCGAGTGCCAGTGGAACCTCTACACCGCCGGCTGGATCAACAACGGCATCGAGCGCGACGCGAAGGGCGATTTCCAGCAGATGTACCTGCCCGACAGCGTCCAGGGCATTCAGCCGTTCCTGTCCAACGTGGCCGATCCCGCCTTCCAGAAAGTGGGCGACGACCTGGCCAACGCCAACTTCACCACCGTCCAACAGCGCCATGACATGATGGTGCAGGCCCTGCCGCTCAGTCTGCAGGACTCTCTGCAGGTCATGATCATTGATACCAGAAGCTATGCCCCTTACCAGACCAAAGTGCAGATGTCTGCCAACCTGGCCGCCGGTATTGAAAGTGCCGAGATCTCCTTCTATACTGCTCGTTTCACCGGGCAGGAAGGCGGCACATTGAAGTGGGGCGAAAGTGACCTCTTTACTGAGCCGTGGAACCCGGTTGCAGGCAGTAACTGGGCCTGGGACCAGGGTGCCATCGATGCCACCTCCAGCGGTGCCTTCATGCCCGATCCATACACGGGTCTGCAGTGGCCGCTGCGCGCCGAGAAGGCTGAATTGGTTGCACAGACCGGCCTGCCGATCTTCAAATCGCTTGACTGGATCACCCTGACCACCGCCGACAGTATCGCCGTCCCGGCGGATGCCTGGGTTGACTGGGATGCCAAGACGCAGACATTCATCCCCGCCGGTGATGGCAAGACCGCCAAGATCAAGAGCACCATTTACTATCCGGCCAACATGTTCGACACGGTCACCTGGCACGACGGCAGCAAGCTGTCGGTGGCAGACTTTGTGATGAGCATGATCGAGTTCTTCGACCGCGCCAAGCCGGACAGCGCCATCTACGATGAAGGAAACGCTGTTCCTATCTTCGAATCCTTCATGTCGTCCTTCAAGGGCGTGAAGATCGTTTCGACCAACCCGCTGGTGATCGAGACCTACTCCGATAACTACCAGCCGGATGCCGAACTGGATATCACCACTTGGTGGCCGAATTACACTTACGGCGAGGCTCCCTGGGATGTTATTGCAGTCGCCAACATGGCCGAAGCGGCCGGCGAATGCGCCTATTCAGCCGACAAGTCCTCGGCCAAGAACATCGAACAGACCAGCTTCGTGGGTGGCCCGACCCTGGCCATCCTGGCCAAGTACCTGGATCAGGCCATTGCGGCCAAGACCATCCCGTATGCCCCCACCATGGGCGCCTACCTCACAGCTGACGATGCGGCTGCCCGCTATGCCAGCCTGAAGACCTGGTACACCGACCGTGGTCATTTCTGGATCGGCACGGGCCCGTACTATCTGTACAAGGCCTTCCTGGTTGAGAAGTCCCTCATCCTGCAGAACTACAGCGCCTTCCCGGATACTGCGGACCGCTGGGCCAACTTTGCCGCGCCCCAGTTCCCTGTCGTCGATATTACCGGACCGGCTGGCTCGGTGACGATCGGGCAACCCGCCACCTTCAATATCGCAATTACCTTCAACGGACAACCGTACGCATCGAAGGACCTCAAGATGGTAAAGTACCTGCTCTATGATGCCACCGGTGCGGTCGTGAAATCCGATGTTGCTACATTGGTATCGGAAGGTAACTATCAGGTGGTTCTCGCAGCCGCGGATACTGCCAAACTGGCAGCCGGTTCCAACAAGCTCGAGATTGCAGCTGTATCGAACCTCGAGGCTGTTCCAACCTTCAATTCGGTTCAATTCGTCACCGCTCCATAAGCCTGAATTGAAGAAGATGTAAAAGATAGGGGCAAGGGTGTTCACCCTTGCCCCTATTTATCAAAGCTTTTGTGAGGAAAATTATGGAAGCTACAGCCCAGCCTGAGGCCCCGATCATCAAAAAGTCATTTGCGTCAAGCACGTTCATGCGTGTGGCGAAATATACAGGTGTGAGATTGGTGGTCCTTTTTGTCACCGTTATAGTCGCCATCTATTTGACGATCCTGATCGCCAACATGGGGGGCTATGTGGATACGATGATGCGAGCGGAGATCGAATATGACATCACGCAGGCAGTAAACGCCAATCCCGCCAACCGGAGTATGACCCCGGAGCAGAAGAAGACGATGACGGACCAAATGATCACGGCGGAGATAAATCGGCGTCATATGAACGTGCCGCTGGCGCTGCGCAATGCCACTTACCTAGTCAATGCTCTGACCCTGAACCTGGGGCAGGCCATCAGAATGGTCAGCGATACCGGATCCAGAACGGTGCGCCTCATCCTCCTGGAGCGTTTGCCTGCCACCTTGTTGCTAATGGGCACCTCTGAACTCTTTCTCTTCTTCAGCAGCCTTTTTCTGGCGCTTTCCCTGTCCCGGCAGTATGGCAGTTGGTGGGACAAAATAGTGATCGCCCTGACCCCCACTTCGGCTGCGCCGGGGTGGTTCTATGGCATCTTTATGATATTGATTTTCGCGGCAGTTTTGAAGATCATGCCGTTCGGGGGGCTGGTTTCAACCCCGCCCCCAACGAATCCGGTCTTATTTGCCCTCAGCGTGTTGAAGCACCTCATCCTGCCCGCCTTTTCGCTGTTCTTCAGCGGATTCTTCCTGAGCATCTACGGTTGGCGGACGTTCTTCCTGATCTACTCCAGTGAGGATTACGTGGATATGGCCAAAGCCAAGGGCCTGACCAGCCGCGACATCGAACGGCGTTACATTTTACGCCCGACCCTGCCGAACATTGTTACCAACTTCGCCCTTACGCTGCTGGCGGTATGGAGTGGTGCGATCGTGACCGAGACGATCTTCCTCTGGCCGGGACTCGGGCGAATGATATACCAGGCTATCGGATTTTATGACGTTCCTGTGATCGTCGGGGATACGATCATTTTTGCTTACCTGCTGGCGATCACCGTCTTTCTGCTTGACTTTATTTATGCACTGGTCGACCCCAGAGTCAAAATCGGTGGCGGGAGCCAATCATGAATGCCTTGAAAAATTCTTTCCGGGAAATCCTGCGTTACCCTTCCGCAATTGCCGGCCTGGTGGCCGTTCTGGCGTTGGTGGCCGTGGCTGTTTATGCGATGATCGCCATCCCTTACAGCAAAGCCATCGAACTCTGGCGCGGCGGCGAAGACGTCTGGTATGCAAATCCAAAATTTGCGCCGCCCGCCTGGATCAATTTCTTCAGGAGCAAGAAATTACCTGTGTCGTTCCATGCAAACAGTGCTGACGGCGGAATGGAGAAGGTGGTCACACCCGGCTCTGGTGACACCGCGACGGTCAAGATCTCGTACACTTTCGATTTTGAAGCTGACGCATATCCGCAGGAATTGATGCTGTATTTTACGACAACCTATAAAGACAAGATGCCTTTTGCCTCCATCTCCCTCTTCACACCCGATGGACGGGAAATCCGGGTTGCGGATACCGGCCTGGAACCTCAACAGAACATCCGCTTCTCCCAACAGGACCGGTTGGTCAACCGCTATGGCGGCGGACAACAACAGAATGTCATGCAGGGGTTGTTCTCGGACCCGAAGGCGGCTACACCCACGCCTTTGAAAGGGAAGTACCAGCTGGTCATCACCGGCACCACCTTCGAAGCGGGGTCGACCATCGATGCCAATTTCGTCTTCCATGGACTGGTGTATGGTCTGGCCGGGACGGATATGTACCGCCGCGACTTGATGGTCGCCTTGCTATGGGGAACGCCGGTCGCCCTGGCTTTTGGGTTGCTGGCTTCCCTGGGCATCTCGATCGCGACCCTGGTCATTGCTGCTGTTGGCGCATGGTATGGCGGTTGGGTGGACGAGGTCATTCAGCGCATCACCGAAGTCAATATGGTGCTGCCATTCCTGCCGATCTTGATCATGATCGGTGCATTCTTCAACCGCAATATTACGACGATCCTGGGCGCCACGATTCTTTTGAGCATCTTTGGCGGGGGCATCAAAGCAAACCGGGCCATCTTTTTGCAATTACGCGAGTCCATGTACATTGAGGCAGCCCGCGCCTATGGGGCCAGCAACATGAGGATCATCTTCCAGTACATGATCCCGCGCATGATCCCGTTGTTGATCCCCCAGTTGGTGTCTGGAGTGGCGGGCTTTGTATTTTTGGAGGCCACCCTGGCGGTGCTGGGGTTGGGCGACCCGACCCTGCCGACCTGGGGCAAGATCATCAACGATGCGGAGGAAAATGGCGCCCTGTACAAGGGCTATTATTACTGGATCCTGGAGCCAGCGGTGCTGTTGATGTTCACAGGGTTGGGTTTTGCGCTGCTGGGCTTTTCGCTGGACCGGATCTTTAATCCCCGGCTGAGAGGAATGTAGCAGTTATGGCAGATAAGAAATTATTGCGTATCAAAGATCTGGTGCTCCATTTCCGGACTCAGCATGGGCCCGTACAGGCGGTGGATGGAGTGAGTCTTGATCTGGATTACAACCGGGCAGTGGTGGTGCTGGGGGAGAGCGGCTGCGGAAAAACCACACTGGCCAAAGCCATCCTGCGATTGCTGCCGAGGAATGTGGAGAAATATAGCGGAGAGGTCTGCCTGGGCGGGAAAGATGTGATGCCCATGGCGGATGAAGAATTCCGGTTGAGCGTGCGTTGGGCCGCGATCTCGATGGTGCCGCAGGCCGCCATGAACGCCCTGAACCCGGTGCTGCGGGTTGGAGATCAAATTTTGGAACCGGCCATCATCCACCTTGGGATGAAAAAGGGAGATGCACTTCAATTGGCGCTGAAGATGTTCCAGCACGTGGGAGTGCCGGCGGATTTCATCGGCCGTTACCCGTTCGAGTTGAGCGGCGGCATGCGGCAGCGGGTGGCGATTGCAATGGCATTGATCACCTCCCCGAGCCTGATCATCCTGGACGAACCGACCTCGGCCCTGGATGTGCTGACCCAGGCCAATATCTTCAATGTATTGAAACGCATCAAAAAGGAATTGGGGACGAGCTTTATCCTGATCACCCACGACATTGCGACCTCGAGCGAGCTGGCGGATGATGTGGCGATAATGTATGCCGGGCAGATGGTAGAGACGGGTGACGCCATGCGCTTCTTCCCGAACCCGCTGCACCCCTACGCACAGAAACTGATGGCCAGCGTGCCGCGGCTGAGAGGGGAGAAGAATCTGGAATTCATCGTCGGGCAGCCGCCCAGTCTGGTGAACCCGCCCAAGGGCTGCCGGTTTGCAGAGCGCTGCCCGCAGCGTTTCGGGAAGTGCGACCAGGAACCGCCTGTGATCGAGAAGGATGGGCGGACTGTGAAGTGCTGGCTGTATAACTAGAATACACAGGAGCGAGGCATGTCCGCTGAAGAAAAAACGAAGGAAGCCGAGAGGGTCGGGCAGGGCTGGGATAAAACCGGGCCGTTGCTGTCCATTCAAGATCTGCGGGTGTGGTTTGAACTGCGGCGGTTCGGGTTCGGGCGCGCCGGGTACGTTCGGGCAGTGGATGGAGTGAGCTTTGATCTAGGCCGAGGCGAGGCGATCGCCATTGTGGGGGAGAGCGGGTGTGGAAAGTCGAGCCTGATGAAGACCATCCTGGGGCTGTACAAACCTACCAAAGGGAAAGTGATCTTTGACAACGAGGATCTGACAGAAAAGGGAACCAAGGGCATGCGCTGGTATCGTTCGCATGTGGGCTATGTGCAGCAGGATCCTTACGGGGCGCTGGCGCCGTTCATGACGTTGCAGCGCATCCTGGAGGAACCCATGATCATTGCCGGGATAAAGAGCAAGGAGGAACGCCAGCAGCGGATCCGCAAGGTGCTGGAAGAAGTCAAAATGTTCCCGATTGAAGACTTCCTGGGGAAGTATCCGCACATGTTGAGCGGGGGGCAGCAACAAAGGACGGTGATCGCCCGCGCCATGATCATGGGACCGAACTTCGTGGTAGCAGATGAGCCGGTGTCAATGCTGGACGCGTCCGTGCGGGTGGAGATTCTAAAACTGCTGCGCGGCTTGCAGGAAACGCACAACCTGTCTGTGATTTACATCACGCATGACTTGAGCACGGTAAGCTACTTCTCGGAGCGCATCTTTGTGATGTATGCGGGGCAGTTGGTGGAGAAGGCCAAGGTGACGAGATTGCTGAACAACCCGTGTCACCCATATACTCTGGCTTTGTTAAATGGGACCTCCGACCCGGATGCGAAGAATGCCCTGACGTTCAAGGAAGTTCCGCCGGGAGAGCCGCCCAGTCTGGTCAAGCCGCCGGAGGGCTGCCGCTTCCATCCACGCTGCTCGAAGATGATCAAGGGGACATGTGATGTGAAAGAGCCACCAGAGTTCCTGCCGGAGGCCGACCACCAGGTATCTTGCTGGTTGTGGCAATGAGTCGTTTGCAGCCAATCCAATTGATCCTGATCGGGCTTGTGCTGATGATTGTGGGTTGGGTGCTCCCTTTTTTGATGGTATTGCAGGTGCTCGAGTCGAGTTTTGCATTGAACTTTCTATCCTATACCGCCCAAATCTCCGGATTGTTCCTCGGCATCATCGGTGGGGCCACATACGTCCGGCTGAAGAAAAAATAGACTTTAATGTGTCAGGGCGAGAAGATTGCTTCGTAACAAGGGATGTTCCTCGCAAGGACAGTTGACAGAATGCTCGATTTAGATCGAGCATTCTTTTTCTGTAGATTGGAAAAATGCGAATCTTTGCTATAATAGATGCAATTCGTTTTGCGGAGCAGTGCCGTGCAACCAAATACCATGAAGAAACCGCTTCTGGAAGTTAAGAATCTCAAGACATATTTTTTCACAGAAGATGGGGTCGTAAAGGCTGTGGATGGGGTGGATTTTGTCGTATACCCTGGTGAAGTCCTTGGTTTGGTTGGTGAGTCGGGCTGTGGAAAAAGCGTCAGCCTGCTCTCTGTCATGCGGCTTATCAGCAAGCCCGGTAAAATCACCGAGGGTGAAATCATCTTCGATGATCAGAACCTGCTCAAATTAACCGAAACCGAAATGACTCATGTGCGCGGCAACCGCATCTCGATGATCTTCCAGCAGCCGCAGACGGCTCTCAACCCGGTTATCAAAGTCGGCGACCAGATCGCCGAGGTTTTAAACATCCACCAGGACCTGGGGAAGGAAGCCGGGTTGCAGCGTGCGGTGGAATTATTGAAAATGGTGGGTATTCCGGAACCTGAAAAGCGCGCGGATGCGTTTCCTCACGAGCTTTCCGGAGGCATGGCTCAACGCGTTATGATCGCCATGGCGCTGGCCTGTGTTCCGGAACTGTTGATTGCAGATGAGCCGACTACTGCACTGGATGTCACCATCCAGGCCCAAATCCTGGACCTGATGCGAGATCTACGCAACAAAGTCGGTGCTTCGGTTGTTCTCATTACACATGACCTGGGTGTGGTGGCGGAAATGGCCGAACGCGTGGCGGTGATGTATGCCGGGAGAATTGTGGAGCAGGCCGATGTCAAGACCCTGTTCGCCAACCCGCGTCATCCGTACACTCAGGGGCTAATGGGTTCCATCCCCATTCTGGGGAAAATCAAAGAGCGTTTGGAAGTGATCCCTGGCACGGTCCCCAACCTGGTTAATCTACCGCCGGGCTGCCGTTTTGCACCCCGGTGCAAAGCGCGCATCGAACACCAGTTACAAATTTGTACCGAGACCGAACCCGATTTGATTCCGGTCTCCTCCGATCACATTGTTCGCTGTTGGCTTTATCAGGATCGGGCGGGACATCACGCTCCATTGGGATAAGGCAGCAGGTACCAACATATCAATTGGAGTAGTTCTCAATGACCATGACAGCGACGAACGAACCTGTTTTTGGAAAAGATCTGGTGGTGGTAAAAGACCTGGTGAAGTATTTCCCTGTCCGCTCCGGGTTGTTACAGCGCGTAGTTGCCTGGGTGCAGGCTGTGGATGGGATAAGTTTCACCATCCGCGAGGGAGAAACCCTGGGATTGGTAGGCGAATCCGGTTGCGGTAAAACAACCGTTGGACGAACCATGCTGCGCTTGATTGAACCGACTTCAGGTTCGGTTGATTTTGATGGCACGGATGTCCTGAGTTTGAAGGGGAGGGCATTGAAGTCCATGCGCCGTAACATGCAAATCATTTTCCAGGACCCGTATGCCTCGCTCGATCCGCGCATGCCGATTGGCGAGTCGGTGATGGAAGGCCTGAATGTGCATGGCATTGGTACTCACCGCGATCGGGTCGATACCATGATGGAGACGCTGAAGAAAGTCGGCCTGGAAGATTATCATGCCCGCCGCTACCCGCATGAGTTCTCTGGTGGACAGCGCCAGCGCATTGGGATTGCACGTGCCCTGGCCCTGCGCCCCAAGTTCATTATCTGCGACGAGCCGGTCTCGGCGCTGGATGTGTCCATCCAGTCGCAGGTTTTGAATATCTTGAAAGACCTTCAGCGGGAATTTGGGTTAACCTACCTGTTTATCGCCCACAATTTGAGCGTAGTGGAACACATCTCAGACCGTGTGGCAGTGATGTACCTGGGTAAAATGGTGGAATTGGCCGGCCGCGAGGAACTCTATCGCGAAGCACTGCATCCGTATACCAAGGCGCTATTCTCGGCCATCCCGGTTCCCGACCCGACCATCAAGCGGGACCGCATCATCCTGAAGGGTGACGTGCCCAGCCCGCTCCACCCGCCCAAGGGTTGCCGGTTTCATCCGCGTTGCCCGGTGGCGATTGACAAGTGTTCGGTTGAGGAACCGGTCTTCAAGGAATCGAAACCGGATCACTGGGCAGCTTGCTGGCTGGTGGAATAATCTTTTTGGGAGACATATGTCCCCACTTCGGATTTTGATTGTAGAAGATCAACGTGAGGTCAGCCGGCTGCTTCGCTCTGCGCTGGAAACCCTTGAGTATGGCCTCGAGGTGGTTGAAATTCCATCTGGCGAGGAAGCCATCCTTTATAGTTCTCGCAAAAAAGTAGACCTGTTGGTCTCTGATTACCGTCTCCCGGGAATGTCAGGCATTGAATTGATGCGCAAGGTGCAAAAGAACCAACCTCAGGCCAAGATTATTCTGGTGACCGGGCAGACAGATCCCAGGATCCGCAGGGAGGTCGCCGAGGCCGGGGCAGATGCCTTTTTCATCAAACCGATCCCGATGGCTGATTTCCTGGACGCGGTTGAACGCCACCTGGATTTGATTGGGACGATTCTGCCGCCCGAACTGATTGCGGTTGATGATGCAGAGTTACAACGCAACCTCCCGGATCTGCTGGCTGGCTTGCGCCAGGAACTGGCAGCGACCGCCGTTCTCCTGCTGAACGACACTGGTCGGATCCTGGCGCGCGCCGGGGACCTTCCGGATCGCGATAACGAAGTTGCCCTGATTTCTTCCTTACTCTCAATTTACAGTGCCGGACAGAAGGTTTCTCGCCTCATCGGCCAGAAAATTGCCTCGAACTGGTTCGTTTTTGACGGCGGCAAATATGACCTTGTTTTTGCCCCGGTTGGGTTGACACATGCCATGTTGATAATCGGGAAGGGGGTCGCTGGTGAGGTTCAGGTATTGAAGATGGTTGACATTTTCTCAGCAGCGCGAAAGAAAATCGAACAATTAATCGGCGAGACATCCCAGGGCACTCCGACTACCAAGGAACCGCTTACAACCCCGTTGGAAAATGTTGAGCAGAGTACGAAAGAAATGGAGCCAATGTTCAAGGATGCGAAAAAGAAACTCAAGCCTGCCGAAGTAGACGAGTTCTGGAGTAAGGCCGCTGATGAGCACAAAGCGCCCTCCAAGCCCGATATGCTCTCTTATGACCAGGCCAAACAACTTGGCCTGGCTCCCGAGGATAAATCCTAGCCATGCCAGTGGGGCTGTGATACAATTTGCGCCGCTTCCCGTCCCGTACTAGATTCGGGATAATATGCCAGAACCGGGATTACCATCCCGTGCTAGAACCGGGATTACCCATTGGGGCGTTGTGCAATGGCAGCACGTCAGCCTTTGGAGCTGATTATCTTGGTTCGAATCCAGGCGCCCCAGCCTGAATTTCCCGCCTGCAAGCGGGGCTTTTTCTCCCTATCGGGCCTCGCGCTGCTCCGCTGCCAGCGCAGGCCTTTTTAGTTAGGAGATATCCATGAAAATTACCGCTGTTATCCTCGCCGCCGGGCAGGGTACCCGCATGAAATCCAACCTGCCAAAGGTACTGCATCCCGTTTGTGGAGTGCCGATGATCGAGTATGCCCTGCGCGCTGCATGGGAGGCCAGCACCGAAGTCCCGGTGGTTATCATCGGTCACGGAGCGGAACCGGTACGCGAATTCCTGGGTGAGACGGCCCGCTGCATCGTTCAGGAACCGCAACTGGGTACAGGGCACGCCGTCCAGCAGGCTGAATCCACCTTGCGCGGCAAAACGGACCTGGTGCTGGTGACCTACGCCGATATGCCGCTCCTGCGCCCTGAGACCCTCAAGCGGCTCGTCGAGACCCAGAAATCCAATAAGGGCCCGCTCACCATGTTAACGGTCAGTGCTGCCGATCCGCGCGGGTTCGGGCGGGTTGTCCGAGGTCCGGGTGGCAGCGTGCAGGCCATCGTCGAGGAAGCCGCGGCGACGGAGGAGCAATTGTCCATCTACGAGTTGAACGTTGGCTCGTATTGTTTCACCGCCGGTTGGTTGTGGGATGCCCTGCATAAAATTAAAGTTTCTCCAAAGGGTGAATATTATCTGACGGATACGGTTGCACTGGCAGTACAGGCCGAGCTGACTGTGCAGGCACTGGCCTCCGATGACCTGGTGGAGACGATTGGCATTAACACCCGCGTGCACCTGGCGGAGGCGGAGGCGGCCATGCGCCAGCGCATCAACCGGGCGCACATGCTGGCGGGCGTGACCATCGTGGACCCGGCTTCAACCTGCATCGAACCGGGGGTGAGAATTGGCCGTGATACGGTTGTCTGGCCGAATACCTATCTACGCGGCGAGACGGTTATCGGCGAAGGTTGTGTCATCGGGCCGAACACCATCTCAACCGATACGACCATCGGCGATGCCTGCGAGATTTTGGCCTCCGTGATGGAAGGGGCTGTGGTCGAAGACCACGTAACCATCGGGCCGTTTGCCCGATTGCGCACGGGGGCGCACCTGTGCAAGGGCGTCCACATGGGCAACTTCGGCGAGGTCAAAGAGTCAACCCTCGGCCCCGGTACGAAGATGGGTCACTTTTCGTACATCGGCAACGCCACCATTGCCAACAACGTCAACATCGGCGCGGGGACGGTCACCTGCAACTACGACGGCGTGCACAAAAACCCGACCGAGATCGGCGAGGACGTGTTCATTGGTTCGGATACCATGCTGGTTGCGCCAGTGAAAGTTGGGGCTCGCTCCCGCACTGGCGCGGGGGCGGTGGTCACGAAGGATGTGGAGCCGGATACGCTGGTGGTCGGCGTGCCGGCGCGGCCCATCAAGAAATTGAACGAGGCGAAAAATGATTGAACTGACTGATGATGAACGCCGCGCTTTGATTGACCTGGCGAACGAAGCCCGTCGCCGGGCGTACGCGCCGTACTCGAACTACCAGGTCGGCGCGGCGTTGCGGACCAGGTCCGGGCGCATCTTCACCGGCTGTAATGTTGAGAATGCCGCCTACCCCACCAGCATGTGCGCCGAGCGCATCGCCATCTACAAGGCGGTCTCGGAAGGGGAAAAGGAGTTTGAGGTGATCGCGGTGGTCACACCCAATGGAGGGACGCCGTGCGGCAGCTGCCGCCAGGTGATGGCGGAATTCGGTCTCGACACGGTTGTACTGGTCGCCGATGACAAAGGCCGCCTGGTGCAGGAAACCACCGTTGCCGGGCTGCTGCCGGGGGCGTTTACGCCAAAGGATATGAAGCGCTAGGGACACGCAATCGCGCTTCCTGATGGGTTTATGACCGAACAACGTTCCTTTCGTGTCGAAGCTGTTGTCCTCCGCCACGCTGACTGGGGCGAGGCCGACCGTCTGCTTACACTCTACACGCGTGAGCGCGGCAAGGTGCGCGCCATTGCCAAGGGCGCCCGTAAGATCCGCTCCCGCAAGGCGGGGCATCTGGAACCTTTCACACGCGTGACCCTGCAACTGGCACGCGGCCGTGACCTGCTTATTGTCACCCAGGCCGATACAGTGGATGCCTATCTGCCCATTCATGAGAACCTGGTTAAGACCAGCCATGCGGCCTATGTTGTCGAACTGCTCGACCGGTTCACGTACGAAGATGATACCGAAAACTACAACATATTTCGCCTGATCACAGAGGTTCTATCGCGCCTCGAGAAGGAAGCCGACCCCTGGCTGGCAATCCGTTATTATGAATTGCGGCTTCTGGATTTGCTCGGCTACCGTCCGCACTTGTTTGAGTGTGCCAACTGCGGCAGGGAGATCAAGGCGGAAGACCAGTTTTTTTCTGCCGCCCAGGGCGGAGTGCTCTGTCCAGCCTGCGGAGTGGGTCTGCTGGGCGCCTGGAGCGTATCGGTGGAGGCGCTCAAGTACCTGCGCCACTTCCAGCGCAGTGACTACGCAGGGGCGCAGCGGGCGCGGCCGGCTCCCGAGATCCAGAGTGAGGTGGAGGCGCTTTTACAGCGCTATGTCACGTATTTATTGGAACGTGAGTTGAATTCCCCCGGTTTCATCCGTCAAATAAAGAAGTAGGGGCGACGTTACATCGCCCGCTTTTCCTGCCTGCGCGCCCAACCGATCAGGAAATGGCGCATGATCCACACAATGATTGGGCCGAGCTGGCGCCAGGCCAGGCGTTGGAAGGGGCGCCAGCGCAGGCGGTAGAAGAACCTGGCCCACCAGGTGCGCCGCAGAAGGGATTTGCCCATCTCCGAGCGCAGGATGGCCCGCCTGTAATCTAGGAAGGAAAAATCCTGCCGGTCAAAAGCATCTCGGATGGCGCGCGCCGCCAGCCCTCCATACCCCAGGGCAATGCTGATGCCTTCACCGAACAGGGCGTCGGTACCGGCCGCGTCGCCCACCAGCAGGATACGCGGCGCAGAGAAGATACACTTTGCATCGAACCAGCGGAGGGGGTGGCCTTCCAGCTTGTAATCTGACAGATGCAATCCGTGCCGGCCAAGTTCCTCGTCCAGGGCAAAGCGGAGCGGAACATCGGCTTTGAATGAAAGGACGTTGCTGTCGAAAATGCCGCGCACCCGTACAGGCTTGCCTTTCTCGAGCGCTGGAAAGTCCCAGACGTAGCCCTGGATACCCTGTGGGATCACCACGAAATCGAAATAAGAATCACTTTGCTTGTGGAAGGACTTCTCCGGATTCGGCTCGGTGACGATCTCGAGCAGGCGTGCAACGTGCAGATCTTCGTGCGGGATGATTGCCCGCCGGATGACGCTGTTGGACCCGTCCGCGCCGACCACGACCGCGGCGTGGAACCCGCCCTGGTCGGTTATGACGGCAACCCTCGTCCCGGTGGCAGTGATGCTCTTCACGGTGATATTTTCGTGGATGAGAAAACCGCGTTCACGCGCTTTGGAGGCCAGCCAGGCGTCAAACTCGTGACGGCGGATGACGCGAAAAGCAAAATTCCCGTCCTTCTCGCCGCGCATGGACATGCCTTTACCATCGTAGTCGAAGTTTGCCCAGTCCACGTCCACGTGCGGGATTTCGGTGATATCCAGGCCCAGTTGACGCAGCATCACTTCGGCGTCCGGCAGAATACCGCCGCCGCACAGCTTGGGACGCGGGTGGCGCGCTTTTTCGAGGATCAGCGTCCGGGGGATAAGTTCTGGGGCCAGGTTTGCCAAGTGAAGGGCAGTTGAGATCCCGGCCGGACCAGCGCCCACAATGATGACATCGTAATGATTGACAATGGTCATGGTGTTTCAATTTTATGAGAGAAGCAGCGCGAAGGCAAGCATTTAATATGCTGGAATTACCCGATTACTTCATTGGCGGGCGATGGGATTGGGATGTAAGATAATCCGAAAATAGCAGAAATTATTAACGGTATAATCCCATCGCTTCAACAAATCCTGTGTATCGAAGAACGAATATTTCATGGCCCAAAAATCCTCCCTCCAAACCATCATCCTCAAACTGCAAGAATTCTGGGCTGCGCACGGCTGTCTTATCGGCCAGCCCTATTACACCCAGGTAGGCGCTGGGACGATGAACCCGTTCACCTTCCTGCGCGTGCTGGGCCCCGAACCATGGAAAGTGGGCTACGTAGAACCCTCCATCCGCCCGGATGACGGGCGCTATGGCGAGAACCCCAACCGTTTCCAGCAGCACACCCAATTCCAGGTCATCCTAAAACCTGATCCCGGCAACCCGGTCGAACTCTACCTCCAGTCGTTGGAAGCCATTGGCATCAACCCGCGCCAGCACGACATCCGTCTGGTGGAAGATAACTGGGAACAGCCCGCCATTTCGGCCTGGGGCTTGGGCTGGGAGATCTGGTTGGATGGCCAGGAGATCACCCAGTTCACCTATTTCCAGCAGGTCGGCGGACAAAGCCTTGATCCGGTGGCGGTTGAGATCACCTACGGCCTCGAGCGCATCCTCATTGCCCTTAACAACGCCGCCTCCATCTGGGATGAACCCTGGGGAGAGGGTGCCACCTATGGCGAAGTCCGCCGCCACGACGAGTTTGAGCAGAGCAAATACTACTTTGAAACTGCCGATGTGACACGCCTGCGGCAGATGTACGACCTCTACAAGGCCGAGGCCGAAGCCTGTCTGGCCCAGGGGCTGGTCGTCCCGGCCCACGACTATGTACTGAAATGTTCCCACACCTTCAACGTGCTGGATACGCGCGGCGCCATTGGCGTTACAGAGCGCCAGGTTTTCTATGGCCAGATGCGCGACCTGTCCCGCCGGGTAGCTGAGCGCTATTTGGAGCAGCGCAAAGAACTGGAATACCCATTACTGAAAGCAAGTCAAATGTCAAACGTCAAAGGTCAGGCAGTTGCTGCCGGAAAACCTTCGACCTTTGACCCTTCGAAACCACTCAGGGCAAGCCTTGGACCTGCAAGTTTTATTCTGGAAATCGGCGTCGAAGAACTCCCAGCCTCGGACCTGGACTCTGGTCTTGAACAATTGCGTACAAACGTCCCGAAACTGCTCGACGACCTGCACCTTGAACATGGAGCCGTCAGCACATCCGGGACACCGCGCCGGCTGGTCGTTATGATCGAGGATCTCGCCCCGCGTCAGCCCGACCGTGCGGACCTGGTTAAGGGCCCGTCTGCAGAACGCGCCTTCGATAAGGATGGAAAACCAACTTCCGCCTCGATCGGTTTTGCCAGGAAGAACGGCCTTGAACCCTCCGCTCTCGAAGTCCGCGAGGTGGACGGAGGCAAGTATGTCGTCGCGCTGGTCAAACAGGCCGGGCGTCCAACCCCCGCAGTATTGGCCGAGTCCCTGCCAGGGCTGGTGGCAAGCATCAAATTTGACAAGTCCATGCGCTGGAATTACACCAATGTCACCTTCTCGCGCCCCATTCGCTGGCTGGTGTGTCTCTTTGGCGAAACCGTTATACCAATTGAATATGCCGGTCTGACAGCCGGACGCACCACGCATGGCCTGCGCCCGTATAACTCGCCGGAGATTGAGATCCCGGCGGCGGACATGTATTTTGAAATCATCAAGAAGAATGGCATCGTGCTGGAGGTGGAAGAGCGCAAGGCACTGATTGCCGAAGGCGTGAAGAAACTGGCCACTTCGGTCAAGGGCGAGGCCATCACGCCGCCCGAACTGCTGGCCGAGGTTGCCAACCTGGTCGAGAAACCCATGCCGTTGCTGGGCGGTTTCGAAAAAGAATTTCTGGCTCTCCCCGAAGATGTGCTCATCTCGGTGATGAAGATGCACCAGCGCTATTTCCCCATCCGCTCTGCAGGGGCGAAGCATATCGTACCCGAAGGGTATGCCTCATCCCTGCTCCCATACTTCGTGATTGTCCGCAATGGCGATGAGCAGGGTCTTGACCTGGTGCGCCAAGGCAATGAGCACGTCGTCCGAGCCCGCTTTGCGGATGCAGATTTCTTTGTTCGTGAAGACCTGAAGCACAAGCTGGAAGACTTCCGCCCGCGCCTGGGCACGCTGATGTTCCAGAAGAAACTCGGCTCGATGCTCGATAAAAACGAACGCATCGAAAAGCTGACCGAGGGACTCATCCCGATGCTCGGCCTGGAAGCAGACGAGGCCGTCTTTGCCCGCCGCGCCGCCCATTTACTCAAAGCCGATTTGGTGACCAAGATGGTAGTCGAAATGACCTCGCTGCAAGGGGTCATGGGGGGCGAGTATGCCCGGCGGGACGGCGAAGCCCCGGCAGTGACCCAGGCCATTGGCGAGCAGTACCAGCCAGTACCGCAGACCAGGCCTGGTTTGGCGGTGGCGCTGGCTGACCGGCTGGATTCGCTCGCCGGCTTGTTCGCGGCGGGGCTGGCTCCATCCGGCACGAAGGACCCGTTCGGCCTGAGGCGCGCTGCCATCGGTGTAGTCCAGCCGCTCATCGAGCACAACATTGACTTCGACCTCCAGGTTGCATTGAAATCAGCCGCGGCGCTCGAGCCGCTCCCGGTCAGCGATGAGATTCTTACCCAGGTACAGGATTTCATTACTGGACGGCTGCGTGTGGTGCTGATGGACATGGGCTACAAATATAATGTAGTGGACGCTGTCCTGGCGGCGCAATCGGAAAACCCGGCAGGCGCGGCGCGGGCTGTCAGGCAGTTGACTGCCTGGGTCGCCCGCCCGGACTGGAGCACGCTCCTGCCGGGATATGCCCGCTGCGTGCGCATTACGCGCGACCAGAAGCAAAAGTTCACTGTCCAGCCGGCAGCGTTCGTCGAGGTGGCGGAGAAGAAATTATACTCAGCCCTGGAAGTGGCCGAAAAACGAAAGCGGGCTCCCGGGTCGGTGGACGATTTCTTGAACGCCTTTGTCCCCATGATCCCGGCCGTCAACGAGTTCTTTGATAAAGTCCTGGTGATGGCAGATGCCATATTCGTGAAGGAAAACCGCCTTGGGCTGCTTCAAAGGATTGCTTCCCTGGCGAATGGAATTGCGGATTTGAGCAAGTTGGAAGGTTTTTAGGAAGAAAGGCGGGGAGGACAACGTTCCGCCCAGGTTGTTCTTGTTGGTTCTTTTTCGAACGGATGAGATTCGATGACCCAGCCACCCGCTGATATTTTGCTCCGGATTGAACAACTCCTGAGTGCCGGCAAGCAACAGGAAGCCCGGCTGTTACTGGTGGAGTACATCAAACTTGACCCGGCCTCTGCACGCGCATGGTGGTTGATGAGTTTAACTCTCACCGACGTCGACCGGCAAGTGGATTGCTTGCAGCGCGTCCTTCGCCTGGACCCCGAAAACGAGCCGGCCCGGGAACGCCTGGCAAAGCTGATCAGCCAGCCCCCAGTATCACCTGTGGTAAGTCCTTTCGCCGCCTCGGACCCGTCTGAGACAGAAAAACCTGCAGGCGATATACCGCCGGCGCCTGCCTGGGCTGCACCCACCGGGGCTGTGTCTGAAACTATTCCCTGGCAACCTGCAGATAAGCAGCCGGCGCCACCCGGAAAACCCGCTCCCGTCGAGCCGGCGGGGGCGGGCACACCTCCTCGCAAGTCAAAAAAGAAGTGGGGAGTTGCACCTATTCTAATGGCTGTCTTTGCCATCTGCGTATTTGCCTCTCTCGCTGGATATTTGTTGCTTCAACGAAATGCGCGGGCAGAGGCGCTGGCGCAGGAGCAAAACCTTCAAGACACTCTCGCGGTTGCCCAAACCCTGACGAATATGCTGCTGCCGACGCTGGTCCCCACTTGGACAGCTTCCCCTACCCAGACGGCCTTGCCGAAAGTCACTCTGACCGAAACCCCCACCTTCACTCTCACCCCACAATATACGCCGTCTAGGACTCCGCGCCCGTCTGGCTTGATAGGGCCGGAGGTGGGCCTGTATGCCCCTGATTTTAGCCTGCTTGACGTGGCCACTGGCCAGCGGGTAACGCTCAGTCAATTTGACGGACAGCCGGTGCTGCTTTTATTCTGGGCAACCTGGTGCCCCCATTGCAACAGCGAGATTGAATCCATCAAAACCATCACCCAGATCTATAAAGACACCCGCCTGGTCGTCCTGACCATCAATGCCGCCGAAGACCCCGCAACCGTGACCGACTATCGAAGCATCCATCAACTGACATTTCCGATCTTGCTCGATTCTGATTCCAAGGTCCAGTCTGCGTACTCTGTATCTGCCATCCCCATGCATTTCTTCATCAACTCAAGCGGCAGGATCGCATCCATTGGATATGGTGAAATGACGCTTGATGAAATGAAAGCCCAAGCGGATGCAATTATGCGGTTGTATCCGACCTCCACCCCTTAGTACGCAAACGTCCCGCAGGTTCCCGTCTTTCAGACTCGTTTTCTGCCCAAACCTGCGGTAGTCCCGGTTCCAGCATATCATCCCGAATCTCGTACGGGATGGTGTGTAACATCAATTAAATAAACGACGACGGAGGAGAGCAGAGCCTCCGTCGTCGTTTTTTCCACAGACGTTTTTTACTCATCATCCATGCTTTGTTTGGAAGCTGTCTATATAAACCTTGATTGACGGCACAGAGGTCAGTTTGTCGTGGAAGAAATCATTCACTACATTGATGACCCGGTCACGGGCGGCTTCAGCTTCCGGGGTCAACTGCTCATTGGTCTTCTGGTGGGAAAGATCATCGCGCAGCTTCAAGAGCAGGCGGACAATTTCGGTCTCCTCGTCGCCTTCCATGGCACTGACCACGGAAATAATCAGCTGGTCGGTTTCAGCCAGCACTTGCTCCACGGTAATTGGTGAGGCAGGGTTGCAGCAGTCCTCGATCGTGCGGATGAGCGACCAGACCTGGTAGAGCATGGAAGCCGGTTGATCGAACAGCTCCCGGATATAAGCCGCTTCCTCATAACGCCCGACCAGGCGAAAGACGTTATACATCCGTTTGGCAGCCTTGCCATAATTAAGATCCTTGGTCAGGTATTTGCTGACCTCCTTCTCCAGCGCAGTAACATAATCATCCAGCGCGTTGGCAGAGATATGCTGGGCCAGCTTGGAGAAAATGGGGATGGACTCGGCATCCAGGTAAACTTCCTGGAAGTAAGGGTCCAGGTAGCCGTCCAATGGGATGATGGAACCATCCGGCGCTTCCCAGGTCACATCCAGCATGTTGCTGGCATTGGCCAGGCGGCTGCGAAGCGGGTCGGCAATAACCCAGTCTAATTTGCACCAACCGGGCTGGACCGCCACATCCTCCCAGCGGATGACCACGGCGGTGCCATCCGGTTTGAACGCGTCAAATTGACCAGCGCGCACTTCTTCTGGTTTCCACGAAATGGGTGCACCAGCTTTCTTTGTATCCTCACCCTTGACAGTATCGAACGGGTACGAACCAAATTTGACCTCAATCAATTGGAAGGTTGGCCCTTTCGTTGCCTGGATGGTTTTTTCGCGCATAACGTCTGCGATGATTCGGCAGGCCTCTTCACGACTGGCAGCCTTGATGTTGACGCGTTCAAAATAGTCGCAGTCACCCGGATAATTCTGGATCTTGGACTGCGCGGCCGACCCGGAGAGGGCCAGCGCGGTTTCTACAACACCAGGACGGTCGGGGATTTCGACGACTTTGCCAATCTGCCGGAAATAGTCCAGGTCCTTTGGGCTGAAATCGAGCATGGTCACCTTATAGCCGAAGACGCCATCACGACTATCCACCACAAGGTCATCGGATGTTTGCGCAGCCGTGATGGCTGTCAGCCATTGCAGGGCTTCTTCTTCATCCATTTTCACACCCAAGCGTTGGGCGGATTCGATGATGCTCTTCAAATTAGCGGCAGGCGATTTGGATTTGCTCATGGATGGTTCCTTTCATTGGCTGGTTTCAAAGGAAATCATAGCACGGATTCATCTTGCGGTCCCGCCGCTTCAAGCAGCAGTTTACGGAAGATTTCACCCTGGTCGAGGGCATCCCTCAGGGCATGGTGGATCAGCGCCGGCTGGTTTAGATATCGCCGTCCGACGAACTGCATGGTAGTTTCCGCCCAGGGAACTTTTGCCAGCCCCATATAGTACGATTTGATATCAATTGCCGCGTGACCGAAGGGGTTGTGCCCCAGGAAGCGGTGGAAATAGTCGTTGACGAACATCCAATCGAAGGGGGCGTTGAAGCCCACAAAAATTGGGTGTTGACCGGGCGGGAGGGCCTCCTGCAGCCAAGTCTCGAAGCGCTGCATGGCCTCGGCAGGGTCCACACCTTCCGCGGCCAGTTTCTCCATGGAAAGGCCGCTGGATTCCAGGGCCTCCGGGCGGAATGACAGGCTGACAGGTTTGAGTTCGATGTAAAATATCCGTTCTGAATTGAATACACAGCAGGCGCCGATTGCCAGCAGCGAATACTGGGATGGATTCGGCCCGGCGGTTTCCACATCTACGGAGATAAAGGTTTCGGCATTGGTTGGGTTGATGGTCATGCAGGCAGCTCCTGGAGTGCAATGCCGCAATTCTACTCCATATGGATGAAGACTTCATAAGCCTTGATGATTCCCACTTGCCTACGAGGTGGTTTTAATGTAAAGTTACAGCAGTTAATAACAGGATTTCTCGTTCTCCTTTGATCACTTTCCTTCAGGATAGCCTTCCATGACCCAAAAACCTTTTCAGGATTACTACCCCGACGCATTGGCGCACTGCTATGGATGCGGCAAACTCAACGAATACGGGCACCAGATCAAGAGCTACTGGGAAGGGGAGGAATCTGTCTGTCATTTCATGCCCAGGCCGTACCACATCGCCATTCCCGGATACGTTTATGGCGGGCTGCTCGCCTCTCTCATTGACTGCCACGGCACAGGGACAGCTGCCGCGGGCGCCTATCGTGCGGAGAATCGCGCCATGGATACCGAACCCGCATTTCGTTTTCTCACCGCCTCCCTGCAAGTGGATTATCTCAAACCAACTCCATTGGGCATTGAATTGGAGATACGTGGTAAAGTAAAAGAAGTCAAAGGAAGGAAAATTGTTATCGAGGAATGGATCGTTGCCAGTGGCATCACCACAGTGCGCGGCGAGTTAGTCGCTGTCCAGGTCCCTGAGGAGATGGTGGAGGAGTTGTTGAAGGCGAAACCTGATTAGCAGAAATGCGCTACACTTATGTAGGAATATCTTTGTAAGAGTTGTATGGCTTTACTCTTCTGAGGAAAACCATGCACCGCTTTCTTAATTGTTATTTTCATTTACTTCTATTTTCGGTTGGAGATTCAACCACGTCATGTCCCAAATTGACGAAATCAAGTCCCGCATTGACATTGTAGACCTAGTCGGAGAGACCGTGAAACTACGCCGCGCCGGAAAGAACTATTCCGGCCTGTGCCCGTTCCACAACGAGAAAACACCCTCGTTCATCGTCTCCCCTGACCGGCAGACCTGGCGCTGCTTCGGCCAGTGCGGGGAGGGCGGCGACATTTTCAAGTTCGTGATGAAGAAAGAAGGCTGGGACTTCAAAGAAGCCCTGCGTTACCTGGCCGAACGGGCGGGTGTCAAACTTGAGGCTTACAAAGCCGAGAAGCCGGAAGTAAAAGAAGCCCATGAACGCCTGCGGACTCTGCTCGAAGAGGCGGTGACATTCTATCGTTATCACCTGTCAACTCCCGCCGGAAAATTTGCCCTGGACTACATCCACGAGAAACGCCACCTGACCGGCGCCACCATCGAGACCTTTGGTCTGGGCTACGCGCCACAGGGCTGGGACAATTCTCTCAACCACTTCAAAGATAAAAGCTACACCGAGCAGGAATTACTCGACGTGGGACTCATTTCACAGCGTGAATCCGGCGGATTCATTGACCGCTTCCGTAACCGCCTTATGATCCCCATCCGTGACGAGAACGGCAGGATGACCGGCTTCGGGGCGCGCATTCTCGACCCGAATGATGTCCCCAAGTTCATGAACTCGCCCGAGACGCCGCTCTTCAGCAAGAGCCGCCTGCTTTATGGGCTGGACCGGGCGCGCAAACCCATCCGGGCTGCCAATCAGGCCATCATTGTGGAAGGCTATCTGGATGTGATCGCCCTGCACCAGGCCGGGTTCGAGAATGTGGTCTCGCCGATGGGCACCTCCCTGACCGAAGACCAGTTGCAGCTGCTTAAGAAGTTCACCGGCTCTTTCGTCCTGGCCCTGGACCCGGATGCTGCCGGGCAAAAAGCCGTCCTGCGCGGGCTGGAAGCGGCGCGCCAGACTCTCGACCGCCAGGATGAGATCGGCTTCGATGCCCGCGGTCTGCTGCACCACGAAGCCCGTCTGCAGGCCGACCTGCGCGTGGCGACCATGCCCGACGAACTCGACCCTGATGAGATCGTTCAGCGTGACCCGGAACAGTGGAAAAAATTGATCGAAAACGCCCAACCCATCGTGGTCCATGTGATGGGCGCGCTGGCTGTAGGACGTGACCTGGGCGACGCCAAGGTTAAATCCGAAATTGCCGCGCAGGTGTTACCTCTAATCGAAGACCTGCCCAACCCGGTCGAGCGTGACACGTACCGTCAGAGGCTGGCGCGCTTCCTGAAAGTGGATGAGCGCTCGATCAGCGGTGGGCAGGCCCGCGGTCCAAAAGCGCGGCGGCCCCGGCCGCGGGTTGAGACTCCCACCATCCAACAGCAAATTTCGCCTGCCGTCACACCCACCTTCTCTCCGTCCCATAGAGGGGAGGCCCATATCCTCAGTCTGCTCATCCGCCGCCCCGACCTGCTCTACCGCCTCGACCGCGGTTTGCTGGAAGCCGGCCTGGGCCGCATGGCGCCCGAAGATTTCGGGTATACTGACCACCAGGTGCTCTTTCGGCTGGTGCGCGAGTCGCTTGAGCAGGATGCCAACGACGCCAGCGACTTCCTGCGCCAGAACCTGCCGCCCTCGCTGGAAAGCCTGGCGGATGAACTGGCGGCAAAGCCGGGCGAACTCGACCCGGTGGACGACCGCCTGCTCGAAGACCTGTTCCGGGCGGTGGTGAAGATCCGCCGCACGGCGCTGACCGAGAGCATCAACCAGTTGCGCTTTTTGCAGGAGGATTCACAACAATCCGGCGATCTGCGCGCCGAATCTTATCGTGACATGGTTCAGCAATATTCCACCCTCCTGCGCGGCCTTGACCAGGCGCAGTTGAAACAGAACGGACACCGTAAAGAGGGACAATGACCCGCACAGGTAAACCCAGGCCACGTCCGCCTCTCCACCCGATCAGCCCGAACCCTTCCGGACCCGAAGCCCGCCCTGAACAAAGCCAAAAGGCTTATTCTATGGACCTGGGGGCGTTGCTCCCGGAGGCGATGGGGTCCAAACCAGAAGACGAACTCGAACTGACCGGCGAGCCGGAGGAAGGCCTTTCAGCAGGGGAGGAACTGAACAACGAGGGAGTCGAGGATACGCTCGAACTGACGCGGGTCGAACTGGCTGCCGAGCTTTCAGAAGACCCGGTGCGCTTGTATTTGCGCGAGATCGGACAGGTCAAACTGTTGGACGCTCCCCGCGAGTTCCGCCTGGCGGCCATGATCGAAGGCCGCCGCGTCATCCTGCTGACCATGCGCCGCCGCCAGATGGAAAAAAAGACCCCCGAATCGCCGATAACGGCTGCTTACCATAGCCTGCTGGGTGACCTGCAGATAGCCTGGAAGCGTCTCGGCGAGGATGCCGGCCGTCTTGGTGTGGACATTCCCGATGCCGCGCTGCTGCTGGCCGAGGCACACAGCCTGCACCGGGGTTGGGAGAACTGCGACGCGCCGTCTTACCTGCACTCGTACATCGAGCACGAACTGTGGGGCAGGGACCCTTTGTGGGACAGCCTGGTGAGTCACGCCTACATCGTCTATGTTATTTTCTACATTCTGCCGGATGAGTATGCCGGTTGGTTGTTAAACCACCTCAAGGCCCACCATGACCTGCCCGTCCAGCGGACGCTCTTGCGCAACCTGCCTGCGGAACCCGAAATGGTACGCGAGGTTGAAATTATCCGCGCCCGTGCTGACGAGGCCAACGCGGTCATCATCCGCGCCAACCTGCGGCTGGTGGTCAGTGTGGCGAAACGTTATCTGGGGCGCGGCATTTCGTTCCTGGATTTGATCCAGGAAGGCAACCTCGGCCTGCTGCGGGCGGTCAACAAGTTCGACCCGCGCCGGGGCTACAAATTCAGCACCTATGCCACCTGGTGGATCCGCCAGTCCATCAACCGCTCGATTGCCGAGCAGGCACGCACGATCCGCATCCCGGTGCACCTGTTCGAGTCCATCACCCGCATTTTACGGATTCAACGGGCTCTGACCCAGCAGTTGGGTCGTGACCCGACCAACAATGAAATTGCGCTCGAATCCGGTTTCCTCTCCCCGGCAGATGTGCAAATCATCCTGCGTGCACACGCTGAGGAGACACGCCTTGCCCCGGACCTCCAGCACCGTTGGGAACTGGCGACAACCAAAGTTGACCGTATCCTGAGTTCTGCCGAGGAGCCGATCTCGCTCGAAGGGCCGGTCAGCGGGGACGAGGATTCCAGTCAACTGGGCGATTTTATCGAAGATGTTGACGCACTGGAACCGCTGGATGCCGCCTCACGCGAAATGCTGCGCGAGCAGGTACAACATGCTTTAACCTCACTCTCCGAGCGCGAGCGCCAGGTGCTCGAACTGCGCTTTGGCCTGGTGGACGGCAAGGACCATACCCTGGAGGAGGTCAGCCGCTATTTTAATGTGACGCGCGAGCGCATCCGCCAGATCGAGGCCAAGGCGCTGCGGAAATTGCGCCATCCAACCCGCAGCCGCCATTTGAGGGATTATTTAGGATAATAATGACTGGATAGGGAGGGCTAGATGCCAAAAGTTGATAATGTGGGATATGGTGAGTTGACATCTGTCAAGATTAAGATGCTATCTAAAATTCTAGATATGCACTTGGTTATTACCCAAGCCGTTATTAGTAGAAATTCCTTTTTCAAACGAACATATCATTATATCGATCTAACTGCCGGAAAAGGTTATTCCCCAGATGGAAAGGTCAAAGGTAGCCCTTTAGCGTTTCTTGATTCGGTTCATTCAGAGAAAATTAGAATACCATACAAAATCGATTTAATTGAATGTGAAGAGAAAAATTATTCTGAACTTGATTCAAATGTCGAAAAGTACTGCCAGCAAAACAGTTGGGATACCAGAAGTATACATTTACATCAGGGCAATTATGAAGATATTGTCAAAGATATCTTACCTTTTTTAAACGAAATGGAGCTTGGTCTTATTTTTGTTGACCCTTCTGGAAATCTACCAGACTTTGAGATTCTCGGCTATGTTGCTCGAATGCGCCCTCGCATGGAGATTCTTGTTTACATCCCAACCACAAATTTAAAACGCCAGAGAGGGAAGCTTTTATCAGAATACATGAAAGAGATGGAGAAGGAATATTGGCTAGTCAGAAAACCATTTTCATGGGATAAACATAAATGGACTTTTCTGCTCGGATGTAGTCATCCTACAATATTCAAAAACTACAAAGCGATAGATTTTGTGAGACTTGATTCTTCTGAAGCGGAAGGATTCTTTCCAAAATTAAACCTTACTGCAAAGCAGAGAATGAAACAAATCCAACCCGAACTTCCATTTCCAGAACGGGACAAATAGAACAAATGTACCAAGATGTGCTAAAATAGAGGTAGAATTTTTCGGAGGAGAATGCAAATGGCACACTCTGCGATTGAATGGACGGAATCCACCTGGAACCCCCTCACCGGCTGTGACAAAATCAGTCCGGGCTGCAAGCATTGCTATGCTGAACGCATGGCGAATCGTTTACAGGCCATGGGCCAGCCGAACTATGCCAACGGTTTTAAACTGACCATGCACGAGCACGTTCTGGAAAAGCCGCTGGAGTGGAAAACACCGCAGACGATTTTTGTTAATTCCATGAGCGATCTTTTCCACAAAGATGTTCCGGCAGCGTTTATCCAACATGCCTTTGATGTGATGCGGCGGGCAAACTGGCATCGCTTCCAGGTCTTGACGAAACGCTCGGAGCATTTGCTTGAATTAAGCCCCATGATTGATTGGCCTGATAACGTCTGGATGGGCGTCAGTGTTGAAAGCATCGATTATACGTTCCGTATTGACCAACTTCGGGAAACAAGTGCGAAAGGAAAATTTTTATCTCTGGAACCGCTATTGGGTCCAATATCTCATCTCGATTTGGACGGAATCAACTGGGTCATTGTTGGAGGGGAATCAGGCCCAGGTGCGCGCAAGATGGATGAGGAATGGGTCAAGGAAATTCGGAACCAATGCATTTCTGCCAGAGTGCCATTTTTCTTTAAACAATGGGGAGGTGTTCATAAAAAGAAGGCTGGCCGCGAACTTGACGGTCGTATCTGGGATGAGATGCCGGCCAATATCAGCCTTTCAAAGGCATGATAAGATCTAAAATCACCTTGAGAACCCGTTTTCGATTTATAAAACGGGTACTTTTTATTCGTACCTTTTTTCACAATAATGTGTTGTAATTGCGGGTTGTGACAAACATCGTGAAAATCGACACGCTTGCTCACCTTTTCAACCGTCTTATGATATACTTTGCCGCCGGTAGGTACGCCAATTCCATCCCTGAGGAGAATCCATGCTTCTCGAATACGCTGCCATCGCTGCATTTGTCCTGGTCACCATACTGATCGGTTTTATCGCCATCGGGCTGGGCACCATTTTTGGCCCGAAACACGCTTCTGACAAAAAGGCAATGCCCTACGAATCGGGCATGAATCCCATCGGGCCCGGCACCCGCCGGATGCCGGTGCGTTTCTATCTCATCGCGGTCCTCTTCATCCTGTTCGACATCGAAACCGTCTTCTTCCTGCCCTGGGCGCTCGTCTTCCGCAAACTGGGCCTGTTTGGCCTGGGGGAGATGTTTCTCTTCATCGCCATCTTACTGGTAGGTTACTTTTACGCGTGGAAGAAAGGAGCACTGGAATGGGAGTAGAACAAAAACTCGGTAATATGGGCATCGCCACCACCACGCTGGAACAGGCTGTGGCCTGGTCCCGGACTAATGCCATGTGGCCGATGCTTTTTGGGTTGGCCTGCTGCGCCATTGAAATGATGTCCGCCCAGGCGGCTCATTATGACATGTCCCGCTTCGGGATGGAACTGATGCGTCCCTCGCCGCGCCAATCGGACCTGATGATCGTGGCCGGGCGTGTATCGCGCAAGATGGCGCCCGTCCTGCGCCGTCTGTATGACCAGATGCCCGAGCCAAAATGGGTCATTTCCATGGGCGACTGCGCTTCGTGCGGCGGCGTTTTCAACAACTACGCCATTATGCAGGGTGTGGACGAGGTGGTACCGGTGGACGTTTACGTGGCAGGCTGTCCGCCACGGCCCGAGGCGCTCATCCATGGCGTGCTGACGCTCTATGAAAAAGTGCGCGGCATGAAGTTCGCCGAAATCAAGAAATAGAGGCGGCGCATGGAAGATAAACTGCAACCCATCATTGGGAAGTTGGAAAAAGAGTTCGGGGGCACTGCCTGCGAGTACCGTGGTGAAGTGAGCCTGACCATCCCGGCCGAGAAGATCGTCGCGGCCTGCCAGCAGCTCCATGATCTGGGCTTCGAACTACTCTCCGCCCTGACCGCCGTGGACTACTGGCCGCAGGAGGCTCCCCGCTTCCACGTCATCTACCAGTTCACATCGGTCACCAGTAACCTGGTCCTGACCCTGCGTGTGCCGGTGCCGGGCATCAACCCATCCCTCCCGACCGTCTCTCACATCTATCGAAGCGCCAACTGGCGCGAGCGCGAACTGTGGGACATGTTTGGCATCAAATTCCAGGGCCACCCCGACCTGCGCCGCATCCTGATGCCCGCCGACTGGGAAGGCCACCCGCTGCGCAAAGATTACCCACTGGGCTACGAGGAACCGCAGTTCACCTTCAACTTTGAAGAGATCAACCAGCGTAAGCCCTATGCCAAGGAATAGCGGCCATGCCTGATATTCAAGAAATCACCGTAGATGATTTGAAACACCTGGTTTCCGAGCGGGCAATCCAGGGCGAGACCGTGCTGCTAAACATGGGTCCGCAGCACCCCTCCACCCACGGCGTGCTGCGCCTCCTACTCGAACTGGACGGCGAGATCGTGGTCAGTTGTGTCCCCGATATTGGCTTCCTGCACACCGGGATCGAGAAGAACATGGAAGCCAAGACCTATCAGAAGGCCGAAGTGATGTCGGACCGGCTGGATTATATGAATACGGTTGGTAACAATCTGGCTTATTCGATGGCGGTCGAGAAGCTGGTCGACCTGGACGTGCCGCCGCGCGCCCAGGCCATTCGCGTCATCCTAGCAGAACTCACCCGTTTCCAATCGCACCTGGTCTGGCTGGGCACCTCGGCTCTCGACCTGGCAGCCATGTCCATGTTCCTGTACTGCTTCCGCGAACGCGAGTATATCCTGGATGTCCTGGAAATGTGCTCAGGCCAGCGGATGATGACCACCTACATCCGCCCCGGCGGGTTGTGGCGGGACGTGCCGGTCGAGTTCGAAGCGGCTGTCCGTAACATCCTCAAGACATTCCCCAAGCGCGTTGACGAGTACGAAGCGCTCCTGACCCGCAACCCGCTCATGCTCGACCGCACCTACGGCATTGGCAAACTGACCGGCGAAGAATGCCTGAACTTCGGCGTGACCGGCCCGATGCTGCGCGCCAGCGGCGTCAAGTGGGACCTGCGCAAGAACCGACCCTACTCCGGGTACGAGCAATATGAGTTTGAGATCCCGACCCGCACGGAAGGCGATGTGTACGCACGCTACCTGGTACGCCTGGAGGAAATGCGCCAGGCCCTTCGCATCGTCGAGCAGGCGCTGGACAAACTGCCGATGGGCGCGGTGCGCTCGAATAACCATAAATATGTCCCGCCGCCGCGCTCGGAGATCGGCGTCAGTATGGAAGCACTCATCCATCACTTCAAACTGTGGACCGAGGGTTTCAATGCCCCGCAGGGGTCGATCTACACAGCGATCGAATCGCCGCGCGGCGAGCTGGGCGTTTACCTGGAAAGTGACGGAGGCCCGAAGCCGTACCGCATCCACTGGCGGACGCCCTCGTTCGATAATTTGTCGTCCCTGCCATTGATGTCCAAGGGCGTGTTGGTTGCCGACCTGGTCGCCATCATTGGCTCGGTTGATATTGTTCTGGGAGATGTGGACCGATAAGTGCCACGAGTCAAGTGCCCCAATGTCAGGTGTGAGGTTTTATGCTTGCTGAAAAATATCCTGAGGAAGTGAAAAAGATCTTTGCAAAGTATCCGCCAGAGCAGAAACGCTCGGCGGTCATGCCACTGTTGTACCTGGCGCAGCGTGGTGATGGTTTTATTACCAAGGCTGCCATGGAAGATATCGCCCAATTGCTCGAAATAACCTCCACCGAAGTGGCAGAGATCGTCGGTTTCTACACGCTCTACCACGACAAGAGAGCTGGCAAGTACCGCATGCAGGTCTGCACCGACCTTCCCTGCGCCCTGCGCGGCGCTGACAAGTTCCTGCAGGACCTGTGCGGCAACCTGGGCGTCAAGGTTGGCGAGACGACCTCCGATGGGATGATCACCGTTGAAGAGGTTATGTGCCTGGCCGGGTGCGACAAGGCGCCCATGTTCCAGTTACAGAGTGACGAGGGGATCGAATACCACGAGAATATGACCGTGGACAAAACCATGGAACTCGTCGCAGCCCTGCGCAAGTCGGGCAAGGAGGTGAAGTAATGGCTCACCTTCTGCTCCGTCACCGTGAACTTCCCGACATCGGCATCATAAACGTTTACCAGAAAAACGGCGGTTTCGAAGCCTTCCAGAAGGCTGTGATGAAGATGAAACCGCAGGAAGTGACCGAGGTGGTCAAGGCTTCAGGGTTACGCGGGCGCGGCGGGGCAGGCTTCCCGACCGGCGTCAAGTGGAGCTTCATTCCCAACAATATTTGGCCACACTACGTGGTGGCCAATGCCGATGAGTCCGAGCCGGGTACTTTCAAAGACCGTGAAATCATGGAAAGCAACCCCTTCCAGTTCCTGGAAGGCGTGGCCATCGCCGCGTACGCGGTCGGGGCAAATGCGACCTATGTCTACCTGCGCGGCGAGTTTTGGAGCGTAGCAGCGCTCCTCGATGAGAAGATCGCCGACATGGAGAAGGCCGGTTTCCTGGGAGACAGGCTCTTTGGCACGGATTACTCCCTGCACATTCATACACATCTCGGCGCTGGCGCCTACATTTGTGGAGAAGAAACAGCCCTGCTCGAATCCATCGAAGGCAAACGCGGCCTGCCGCGCATCCGTCCGCCTTTCCCGGCGGTCTATGGCTTGTACGGCAAGCCGACCGTGGTCAACAATGTTGAGACGCTCACCAACCTCCCGCTCATCCTCGAAAAAGGCGCTGACTGGTACAAGGCCCTCGGCACAGCAGACAGCGCCGGGGTCAAGATCTTCTCGCTCTCCGGGCACGTTAACAAGCCCGGCAACTACGAACTGCCCTTCGGCACCACTTACCGCGAGCTCATCTATACCTACGGGGGCGGTGTGACGGACGGGCGTCCGGTCAAAGCCATCATGTCAGCCGGTGCTTCGTCCGCCATAATCGTGGCGGATGACAAGGCCCTCGACACCCCGATGGATTACACCTCCGTCCGGGGGCTCGGCGCGGACCTCGGGTCTGCTTCGGTGATCGTCATCAATGACAGCGTGGAGTTGGACTGGGTCATCAACAAAACCATCCACTTCTTCAAGCACGAATCCTGCGGCAAGTGCACACCCTGCCGGGAAGGCACCTACTGGATGCTGCACCTGATCGAGCGCATCGAGCGCGGCGAAGCGACCAAGGAAAATGTGGAACTGCTCCATTTGGTGGCGAAGCAGATGCAGAACAAATGCCTGTGCCCGCTGGGTGAGTTCTCCACCATGGCGGTGACGACTGCCATCGAGCGCTTCCCGGCCGACTTCAACCCCTCCACCGTTGGAGGCGAGCATGGCTAAAATGTTATCCCTGACGATCGACGGGCGTCCGGTCTCGGTTCCTGAAGGGACCTTGATCGTGAACGCTGCCAAACAGATTGGCATTGATATCCCGGTCTTCTGCTACCACCCGAAGATGGAGCCGGTGGGCATGTGCCGCCAGTGCATGGTCGAGGTTGGACGCCCGGTCGTGGACCGCAAAACCGGCCAGGTGGTAATGGAAGGCGACCAGCCGAAGATTGGCTTTGGGCCGAAACTCGAAACCGCCTGCACCACCCCGGTATCCGAGGGCATGGTGGTGCTGAGCCAGTCCGACAAAGCCAAAGCTTCCCAGAAGGAAATCCTCGAGTTCCTGCTCACCTCCCACCCGCTGGACTGCCCGGTCTGCGACAAGGGCGGCGAATGCCCGCTCCAGAACCTGACCATGGCGCACGCTTCCCCGCAGAGCCGCTTTATATATGACGAGAAGAGCCACGCTGCCAAGCACTTCCCGCTGGGCGATCTCATCTGGCTGGACCGCGAGCGCTGCATCCAGTGTGCCCGCTGCATCCGCTTCCAGGATGAGATTGCCGGGGAGGCGGTGCTGGGTTTCTACCAGCGCGGCCGCGCCACCGATATCATCACCAATTCCGAGCCGGGCTTCGACTCGGTCTTCTCCGGCAACACCACCGATATCTGCCCGGTCGGCGCCCTGACCACCGCGGACTTTCGCTTTGGGGCGCGCCCCTGGGAAATGAAAGCCGCTGCCTCCATCTGTGCGCAGTGCCCGGTGGGCTGTAACGTGACCTTCAACACCCGCCGTGAGGCCAAGTCCGGCGGTAAAGTTGCCATCAAGCGCGTTATGCCTCGTCAGAACGAGGCCGTTAACGAGATCTGGATGTGCGACAAAGGCCGCTTCGCTTATCACTTCATTGAAAATGCAATCCGGCTGGTAATGCCGCTGGTCAGGAAGAACGGCGAACTGGTCGCTGCTTCCTGGACCGAAAGTCTGCAGTCTGTTTCGGAGGCCTTTTCCGCCGCAAAGAAGGACTCCGTCATCCTCGCCAGCGGACGGCTTTCCAACGAAGATCTGTTCAACTTGAAAGGACTGGCAGACGGCCTGGGCGGTGAAGCACTGCTCTACACCCACATGGGTGGCGGCGAATTTACGACTTCCTTTGGAGTTTCTGCCGGGACGAATTTTTCCGACATGGGCAGGGAGACCACAATCCTGGTTGTGGCCTCAGACCTGTACAATGAGGCCCCGCTCTGGTATCTGCGCCTCAAGCAGGCCGCCGAACGCGGCGCCACGCTTATTATTGCCAATGCCCGCGAGACAAAACTGGAACGCTATTCGAAATTCGCGGTTCGATATTCGTACGGTGACGAAGCTGAAACCATCAGCGGCCTGACGAAGAAGAACAAGATCGGGGAGGCGATCACCGCGGCGGAAAACCTGGTGGTTCTCTATGGCTCGGACGGTCTTGGGCTGGACGGTTCAACGGCGGTTGCGGCGGCCTGCGCTGAATTGTTCAGGACCCGACCCGGCAAGCCGAACAATGGCCTGATCGGCGTCTGGCCGCGTGCCAATGACCAGGGGGCCTGGGAACTTGGTTTCCAACCGGCTGATGATCTGGCCAGTTTGCTCAAAGACAAGACCGTCTACGTCGTGGCGGCCGACCCGGCCGGCGATGACCCTGAACTGGAGGCAGCGCTAAAGGGAGCCAAATTCGTGGCCGTACAGGAACTCTTCCTGACTGCGACCGCCAAACTGGCGGACGTTGTCCTCCCGGCACAGGCATACACCGAACGTGAAGGTTCCTTCACCTCCGGCGAACGGCGTGTGCAGCGCTTCTACCCGGCAGTCCCGCCGCGCGGTGAAACCAAAGCCGACTTTGCCATCACCGCCGCAATTGCGAAAGAACTCGGCCTCGAACTGGAAGGCTGTTCGGCCTCGCTGGTGATGGACAAGCTGGCTGCCTCGGTCAAGGCCTTTGCCGGGTTCTCCTACCGCAAACTGGCTGAGACGAACGAGCAATGGCCCATCGTTGGCC
>Ga0209777_10000415_pt1 | contig 71744 bp, 69 predicted proteins | sample FrelakmetHBP12HB_FD_187147 | JGI IMG/M metagenome (GOLD analysis project Ga0209777, IMG submission 187147) | Freshwater lake sediment microbial communities from the University of Notre Dame, USA, for methane emissions studies -HBP12 HB (SPAdes)... | ecosystem: Environmental > Aquatic >...
CCCGGGTCCGAACTCCAGCTCCACTTCAGAGCCCCCTCAAAACCGTAGTTCCAGCCGACGAGCGCGTCCCTCACTACTGACCACACGAACAGGCCGCCCATGATGGCGATGAACACCGTGGCTGCCGCTTTTCCGGCCGGCCGGCTGTGGTCGTATATCGGCAGGACCAGCACCATCCAGCTGACCGCGGCCACGACCAGCGGCGGAAAGGTGGCATGCCCATCCCGCCAGGTAAGCCAGATGACCCACAAGGCCAAGAAGGTTCCGATCGCACGGGCCCAGGTTGACCTGCGCCAACTCTTTCGAGGGGTCGCGCCCGTGTCTACCATCGGAACCACCCCTTCCACGCGGGTCGGTCTCGCCAGTGGCTCGGCGCGGTCCCGGCGGCCTGTGTGTGGGCCGCGCGTCTGGGCCTCCCGTGTATGGGTAGTCTCTCAGGGTTCGGCCGGGCGACCAAGCGCACAACGGACAGCGGAGTCGTCTGCTCGGTGACAAGGCCCCCGACGCAGCCGGTCTAGCCGTCACGACGTAGCCGACCAGCGGAGCGCGGGCCAGCGGGCGTCTCCGGCGACGACCGCGGCACGCGCCACTGGAAGTCCCATGCTGTTATTCCCCCACGCCCCCGAATTCCGGCACGTACCCGGCTCCGAAGCGCTCCAGCTCGGCAAGGGCGGAGACGATCATCGGGTGGGAGCGGCGCTCAGGGCGTATGACCGACGAGATGCGGCGGGCGAGGGGCGGAGCGATCGGCCGGACGCGGGCTCGGACGGGGCGGTCCAGTAGGGCCAGGCCGGGTAGGACGCCGACGCCGAGCCCGGCCTCGACGAGGGCGATGATCACGCTGAAATCCTTGCAGCTCGAGCGGATGTGAGGCTCGAAGCCGAGCCTCCGGCACTCCTGCGACACCACTCTCGAGAGGTGGCTGTTGTCCGTGTCCATGATCCAGAAGGCGTTGCGGAATTCCTCCAGCCGGGCTTCTCCGGCTGGAGGCGTCCTCGGCGGTGGAGTGACCGCGTTGGCGGCTGACGCGCTGGTCTTTCCGGCCGCCGCCGGCCCCGTCGCCGTCGTCGTCTCCGTCGCCGTCGCCGTCGCCAGGTAGATGAGGTCGCGCATGAACTCGCAGACCTCCAGGCCCGGATCGGTCACGCGCGAACCGTCGCCGTAGTCGTCGACGATGGCGATGTCGATCTCGTCGTTCTGCAGCGCCGTCAGGCTTTCGTCCGCCTCTAGGTCGCGGAGGGTGACGCGCAGCTCGGGGTGGAGGCGGCTCAACGCGGTCATGACAGGCGGCATCACCGCCCGGGCCGCGGTCGGGAAGGCGGAGACGCGCAGCGTGCCGGTCACGGCCTGCTGCATCGAAGCCAGGTCGGCCTCGGCGGCGGCGATCGCGCCGGTGATCGCGTCGGCGTGGCGGACCAGGCGCTGGGCGGCTTCGGTCAGTCGAACGCGCCTGCCGCTCTTCTCGAGCAGCTGGACGCCGGCTTCGCGTTCGAGGATCGCAAGCTGCTGAGAGACGGCCGACGGGGTGATCTCCATAGCCTCGGCGGCGGCCTTGATCGAGCCGCGCCGCGAGATCTCCCGCAGCAGCTGAAGCCGCCAGACACCCAGCATTTCGACCTCCAGGAGCCCCGGACGGCGACGCCGTGCGGCCCCAAATAGTTTAGCGCTACTTCACGATCAGATGAGGAAGCTGAACTTGACCTGTCAATACCTCACTGCCATGCTCGGCCGCGCCGGCCCGGGCGCCGGCGATCTGTGTGCGGCCGGAGTGCCGCCGATCGAGCCGAGAAGGAGATCCAATGAAGCTCGCCGCAAGAATGGCCCGCATCGGCACCGAGACCGCGTTCGAGGCGGCCGCACGAGCCCGAGCGCTCGAGGCCACCGGTCGGTCGGTCATCCACCTCGAGATCGGCGAGCCCGACTTCGACACGCCCGCGAACATCCGCGAGGCCGCCAAGCGTGCCCTGGACCGGGGCGCTACCCACTACACGCCAACCGTCGGCATCCCCGAACTGCGCGCCGCGATCGCCAACGACGCCACCGCCCGCAAGGGGTTCGGCGTGACTCCGGACCGCGTCGTCGTGGTCCCCGGCGGCAAGCCGGTCATGTTCTTCGCGATCCTGGCCCTGATCGACGAGGGCGACGAGGTCATCTACCCGGACCCCGGCTTCCCGATCTACGAGTCGATGGTCAACTACGTCGGCGGCAAGGCCGTGCCGTGCCCGATCCGCCAGGAGAACGGCTTCCGGCTCGACCCGAACGAGCTGAATTCGCTGGTCACCCCGCGGACGAAGCTCGTCATCATCAACTCTCCCGCAAACCCGACCGGCGGTGTCCTGACCCGCGACGACCTCGAACAGATCGCGGCCGTCGCGCGCGAGAACGACCTGATCGTCCTCGCCGACGAGATCTACGGCCGGATGCTGTACGAGGGTGAGTTCGTTTCGATCGCATCCCTGCCCGGCATGGTCGAACGGACGATCATCCTCGACGGCTTCTCCAAGACCTACGCCATGACCGGCTGGCGGCTGGGCTACGCCATCGTGCCGGAGCCGCTGGTCACGCCCTTCAGCCGGCTGATCGTGAACAGCGTCAGCTGCACTAACGCCGCCACTCAGTGGGCCGGCGTCGAGGCCCTGACCGGGCCGCAGGACGCCGCGGAGGCGATGGTGGCCGAGTTCAAGGTTCGCCGCGACCTGATCGTCGATGGCCTCAACGCCATTCCAGGCGTGAAGTGCCTGCGGCCGGCGGGCGCCTTCTACGTCTTCCCAGACATCTCGGCAACGGGCCTGACCGGGGCCGAACTCGCGGACAAGTTGCTGTATGAAGCCGGCGTCTCGGCCCTGGCCGGGACCGCGTTCGGGCACGTCGGCGTCAACCACCTCCGCTTCAGCTACGCGAATTCGCGCGAGAACCTCGTCGAGGCGGTCAAGCGAACCAGGGCCGTGATCGAACCGCTCGTGGAGGCGCGCCAGGGCGCAGCCGTCCGATGACATCGACCGAACCGAAAGTGGCCGGCGCGACCCAGGGCGCCGGCCAATCGGCGGCCGACCGCGCGGCGGCCGCCGAGTCCGACCGGCTCCTCGCCCGGGCCGAGGCCGACTTCCCCCGCTATGAGGTCGTCAAGGATCTCGTCGACGAGCTGATCGACCTGCAGCTCGACTACCGGCAGAGCGGCCATCCCGGCGGCTCGCGGTCCAAGGTCCACATGCTCCTCGGATTGCTCCTCTCCGGGGCGATGCGCTGGGACATCCGGAGGCCGTGGCTTCGCTTCGGCGACCGTTTCGTCCTTTCCGCGGGTCATACGGTGCCGCTGGTCTACGCCACGCTGGCCGTCCTCAACGAGGCGCTGCGGGCACGGTTCGAGCGGACCGGCGATCCACGCTTCGCCTTCCCCGAAGACGGCCGGTTTGCCCTGACGTGGGAGAACCTCTCCGGTTTGCGGCATCGCGGCGGGCTGCCCGGCCACGCCGAGATGGCCGGCAAGACGCTTTTCTTCAAGGCAAATACCGGCCCGTCGGGCCACGGCATGCCATTCGCGGCCGGCGAGGCGCTGGCGTTGAAGCTGGCCGGAGCCGGCGACGTCCGCGTCTTCGTCGTCGAGGGCGAGGGCGGCCTGACGCCCGGCGCCGCGCACGAAACCAAGAACTCGGCCTGGGGCCTGGGCCTCTCCAACCTGGTCTTCCTGATCGACTGGAACGACTTCGGCATCGACGAGCGGCCGGCCTCGGCCGTGGTCCATGGGACGCCCGTTGATTGGTTCGAGCCGTACGGCTGGCGCGTGACCGGCGCGGAACGCGGCATGGAATGGGACTCCGTGATTCCGGCCCTGGTGGACGCGGCGCGCGGCCCCAACCCGGCCGGCGCCCCCAGCATGGCGTGGTTCCGGACCCGCAAGGGCCGCGGCTACGGCAAGTTCGACGCGGCCAGCCACGGCGTGCCGCACAAGCAGCACGCGCCGGAGTTCTGGGCTGTTCGGCGCGAGTTCATGGCCCGCTACGGCGTTACGTACCAGGGCGCAGGCGAAACGGCGCCGGCCGACGCCGCGGCCAGGGCTGCCGAAGCCACGGCCAACTTTCGCACCGCAATCGAAGTGTTGCGGCGCGACGAAGCGCTCGTCGACTGGCTGTCAGACCGGCTGCTCGAGATCGCCGCGTCCGTGCCGGAAGAGATAGAGGGCGCGCGGGTCGGCCGCAAGGCGCCGGCCGCGGGCGCCCCCGCCGCCCCGGTCGACACCACCGGCCAGATCGGCGGCGTCGTGCCCAGCCCGGGCCGGTTCGGGAGCAACCCCATCAGTCCGGCCTGCGACCACCGCATCTTCGAATTCGAGCGTTACCCGGCCGAGATGTGGCGCGCGCCCGGCGAGGCGCAACCCAACCGGGCCGGCCTCGCAACCTGGGGCTCTTACGTCAACGCCATCGCCAAGCGCGACTACGGCCGGCCCCTCTTCATCGCCTGCTCGGCGGACCTGGCCGAGTCCACCAACATCGCCGGCTTCGCGAAGCCGTTCGGCGACCTGGAGGGCTTCGGCTGGTACGAGCGCGACTCCAACCCGACCGGCTCGCTTCTGCCGACGGAGATCACCGAGTTCGCCAACGCCGGCATGATGGCCGGCCTCGCCAGCGTCAACCTCGCCGAGGATCCGTTCACCGACTACGACGGCTTGTGGGGCGCGACCTCTACATACGGCTCGTTCAGCTACCTGCTCTACGGCCCGCTCCGCCTCTACAGCCAGCTGGCCCAGGATTGCGACCTGCGCGTCGGCAAGGTACTGTACGTGGCCGGTCACTCCGGCCCGGAGACGGCCGAAGACTCGCGCACCCACTTCGGGGTCTTCGCGCCGGGCGTGACCCAGCTCTTCCCCGACGGCCACGTCATCGACCTCCACCCCTGGGAGTACAACGAGGTGCCGGTCGTGCTGGCCGCGGCCTGCGCCACGGACGTGCCCATCATCGCCCTGCACCTGACCCGGCCGCCGGTCGCAGTGCCGGACCGAGCCGCACTCGGGATGCCGGGTCACTTCGCGGCGGCTCGCGGGGCCTACGTCATGCGGCCGTTCCGCGACGGCGCCCCGAAGACGGGCACGGTCTTCGTGCGTGGATCCATGAGCACCTCCAACCTGGTCAAGCTGCTACCGGAGCTGGACCGGCGCGGCCTCAACGTGAAGGTCGTCGCCGCGATCAGCCCGCAGCTCTTCGCCCTCCAGGACGAGCGCTACCGGGCCGAAACGATCGAGCCGGCCGACCGCCTCGATTCGATGGTCATCACCAACGGCGCCTACAAGCTGATGCGGGATTGGGCGGACGACCCGATCGTCCGCGAATACTCGCTCAGCTCGGACTGGGACGACCGCTGGCGGACCGGCGGATCGGTCGAGGAGGTCATCGAGGAGGCGCACCTTGACGGCGCCCACATCCTGGCCGGAATCGAGCGGTTCGTCCGCGAACGGCCGGAGCGACTGCGCCGCCTGAAGGACCGCCTGGACGCGGCGGCCAGCCGCTAGGAGGCGCGGCACCGGCAATCGGCCGCCCGAGAGAGACGCCCGGCCGGCGCATCGGGGCCATGGACCCCGGTGGGAGAATCTGCCCCAGGCAGGTTCGGCCACCCTGCCGAGGGACGGAGGGCGGACGTGAACGCGATGCCCGCGTCGCGGCGGTTCGCGGCGATCGTGATCGCTGCAGCCCTGACCGTGGGCGGCTGCGGTGCCGCCGCCCCGACGCCGCAGATCATCTACGTGACGCCGGTGCCGACGCCGAGCCCGATCATCATCTACGTCACTCCGCCACCGACTCCCACGCCGGCGGCGACGTCCTCACCCGAGGCCACCGCCACCCCGACTTCGACGGCGACGGCTAATCCCTCGCCTACCTCGCGCGCCGCGGCCTGCACCGGCACGGCCGCCAACAAGGCCTTCTTCGTCGACGCGGCGGCGAACTTGCCATTCGACGTCTACTGCGCCGCGTTGCCGTCCAAGTGGTGGCTCCAGAACGGCGGCTACGAGTTGCCCGACGGCGGGAACCTGCACGTGACCTACGGAAACGCCTCGGGAGGATTCGTAGTGCTCAGCGAGGGCGCCTGGTGCGCCGGCGCCGGGCCGACCTGTTCGTACCGCATCTCAGTGTTGGGCTCGGCCTCCTTCGGAGGCATGGCCGGCGAGCTGGTTCTGACCGACAACGCACCCATCACATACGCCTTGTACGTTGCTCCCAGCACGACACACGCTTACTCGATGACGGGCACGGGGATGAGCCAGTCGCAGTTCGTCGCCTGGGCCGCGGCGGTCGTAAAGGTGCCGCGCTCCTGAGCCGGACGCCGCTAGGAGCCCATCGGCACGCCGAAGCGCCAGATGCCGAGACCGGAGCCGGGCACACCGCGGGCAACGTGGAGGCGGGCGACCGCGCCGGGGCCGGTCGGCCGCCGGCGCGGTCGAGCGGCATGGACCGGTCCCGGGCGGTGGGTCGAAATGGGTCACTCGCAGCCTTCCGCGACGCGGGCGCTACCATTTCCGGAGTGCCAGTCTTCTACGATTTCGACAAGGCGAACGCCAGGCTGCCCGAGGTCCGCGAGACACTTCTACGGCTCCAGGCCCAGCGAGACGAGATCGTCGCCGTGCGCGACCGGATCGTCGAGCTGAACGCGCCGGCGTTTGCGGGCGGGGCGGCCGCCTTCCCGGCCGCGAGGACCGACGAGGTGGCCCAGGAGACCGGGCGCCTCCGGATGAAGATGCAGGGCCTCGTCGACCAGATGCAGGCCGGCGTCCTCGAGCTGGACGGCTGGGGGATCCAGCTGCGGGAGATCGAGACCGGGCTGGTGGACTTCCCCGCCCTCGTCGCGGGCCGGCCGATCTGGCTCTGCTGGCGCCTCGGCGAAGAGCGTGTCGAGTGGTGGCACGAAACCTCGGAGGGGTTCGACCGCCGGCGCCGGATAGAGGATCTCGTCTGACGGACGACCACTCCGGTCCCGACCCAGGCGGCGAGCGGGCCGATCGCGCCCGGACGGCGGTAATGCAGGGCGATCGGGCGAAGGCATACCGGCCGATCCCGCCCGACCGGCGGCGCGACGCCCTCGAGAACGGTCTGGCCGCCTACGAACGTGGCGACTTCTTCCTGGCGCACGAGCTCCTCGAGCCGGCCTGGATGGGGACATCGAACCTGGCGGAACGGGCCCTCTACCAGGGCCTGATCAAGCTTGCCGCCGGGTACGTCCACGCCGTGCGCGGCAACCCCATCGGCGTCGCCCGGAACCTGCGAGGCGCCCGTGAGCTGCTCGAGACGTCGCTGCGGCTCGATCCCGGAGTCGCCCAGGCCGCCGGCATCGACCTGGCCGCGCTGCTGGAGAGGATGGATGCCCGCCTGGCCGCAGTGGCGGCGGTCGCCGATGCCCTCGCGACGGCACGGGGGCCTTTGATCGATCTTCTGCCGCCGGCGCCGCAGATCCGCTGACGGAAGCGGCCGGCTACTTGACCGTGACCGCCCACGTGGGCGGGACGCTCTGCATGAAGATCTCGCCCCGGACCAGTGCGATCTCGTTGCCGGACGAGTCGTAGAAGCGGGTCAGGGCGGTGTTCGAAGGCTTCTTCCACGTGGCGGCGATTGCGCTTCCCTCCTGGAAGACGATCGCCTTCCCGGATCCCACATTGCCGACGGCCGGCCGGGCGTGGCCGGGCTCGGAGTGCGGGTCGATCGTGTCCGACTGGTACATGACGACGATGCTTCGCGCGAATACGTACTGTTTGTTGGCCGGATCGATTTCGGGCTTCCCGCCGATGAGCCGAACATAGGCGTCGGACCCGGTGTCGTATTCGTAGGCGACGGTGCCGCTGGGGTACGCGATCGAGATCACCTGCGACGCGGGCCTCTCGGCGAAGGGCAGGTCGTCCTTGAACGGGCGGCCGGGCGTGTTCTGGAAGGTGGTCGGGTAGCCTCGCTTGGGGAGGCAGCCGATCAGGGCGGCCGAGTTCGTATAGGCGTTGTGGGGGCCGGGCCGGGTAGTGATCCGGTGGTACGGGCATGAGCCGCGATTGAGGGCATCCATGTTGTAGATGCTCCCCGCGTTGGCCGGAATGATCTTGAGAAGGGACTGAGCGTCGCCGCCGTAGTGCCCGAACATGGCCTTGTACTCGTCCGCCCAGTAGACGAAGTAGGGCCGTGCGCTTCGGACCGGCCCGATGTCGGTGGCCGTTCCCTCCTGGAATACGTACATGTAGCGGTCTGCGTCACCCTCGACCGGGGCCTGGTAGACGATCGAGGCGGACGAGATGCCCGACTGGGGCCGGGCCAGCTGGTGGTCGTCGATCATGATCGCGAGCGGCAGGCGGTGCGCGACATCGAGTGGCGCCGGCACGCCGTCCAGGTCGGCGTAGTCCCAGCCCTCGGGCAGCGGCGTCGGTGTCGGAACGGGCGTGTCCGTAGGCGTTGGCGTCGGCTGCGGGGTCGGGGTCGGAGTGGCGGTCGGCGACGGGGTCGGTACGGGGGTCGGCGAGGCAGTGGCCGTGACGGTGGGCGACGCCTGGGCGGTTCCGCCCGGCATGACCACGAGTAGAAGGCTTGCCACGAGTATGGCCACCACCGCGATCGCGCAAGCGGCAACTACCAGAGCTCTGTGGCCGATCCAGTTGCGATTGATCACTTCTCGGCTCCGTGCGTGGCGCCCGACCCAGCATACTGGGGATCGATCGCCGGCAGCGACGCCCCGCTACGGGCCGCCCGTCGTGCCGGCCACGAGCCAGCGCAGGTCCTCGGTCGTTTGGGGATCGCCGGACTGGAGCAACTGCAGGAGGTTCAGCAGATCGACCAGGCGCGTCAGGGGGCGCCAGTCGTTCGGGAGCGTTCCGCCGGCGGCCAGGTATGCCGTCGCGAACGCGTCCCCGAACCCGGTCGGACGCGCCTCTTCGTCGCGCAGGAATGTCGCGAAGTCGATCAGCTTGCAGCCGGCGCAGGCGAACTCCCAGTCGAGGACACCGGCGAGCTGCCAGGCGGCCGGCTTGCGGGCCGAGGCCGACGCGGCGTCGGGAAAGGCCGCGGCGTCGGGCACCTGCGACAAGCCGGGCTCCCGCGACCGAACGAGCAGGTTCCAGGGCTTGTAGTCGGCGTGGATGAGCACGGCCTCCGACCAGACCGCCTCGACACGTTCGGCGTTCGACGCGACGGTTTCGCGAACGCCGGCCGCCAGCTCGGGTCCGAGGCTCTCCTCCGCCGGCCCCTGGAGCGTCGCCAGCACGGTCGGAGCCCATGCAGCCATCGGGGTTACGACTCGCAACTCCGGCCCGAAGAACCCGGGCGCGGGGAAGCGGATCTCGTGGATGGCGGTCAGCGCGGCTCCGCAGACGGCCGCCAGCTCGAGCGCCGTCGCGGCGTCGGCGCGGTCCAGGACCTCGTGCAGGGACAGGCCGTCAAGCCACTCGAGCAACGCGAACGGCGGGCCGGCAGTTGCGTCGGAGAACAGCACGCGCGGCGCGGGCACTCGGCCGGCCATCGCCGCGAGCACGGCCGCCTCCCGGCCGCAGGCCTCCGGATCCGCGACGTAGAGGCGCAGCACCGCGGCAGCTCCGCTCGCCAGCTGGATTCTGTAATTGGTGTTGCGCAGACCCGCGGTCAGCGGCCGGGCGGCGACGACGTCCGAGCCCGGCAGCGCGCGGCCCATGAGCCGCTCGAGCTCCCCGGCCGGCAGCTCGACGAAGGGATGGCGCCGTTCCCAGCCTCGCTCCATGGGCCGATTGTCGCCCACGCCGGCTCCGGCGGGACGCCGGCGGCGCAAGACGTGGCAAGTCCTAGACTGTCGCCCATGCCCGACACGCCGGCGGAAGAGACCGCCGTCCCAACCGCAGACCAGACCGAAGCCCTGCCGGCGCCCGCCCGCCGTCATCATGCCGTCGCCCGCCGCATCGGCATGACACCGGAGCAGTTCGTCATCGCCGCTGGGGTGATGTCGGCCCTCGCCGTCGCCGCGCTGGACTCGACTGTCGTCTCGACGGCAATGCCGACGATCATCGGCAACCTGGGCGGCCTGTCGGAGTACGGCTGGGTGTTCTCGGCGTATCTCCTGGCCTCGACCGTGACCGTTCCGCTCTATGCCCGCCTGGCCGACATGCATGGCCGCAAGCCGGTATTCATGACCGGCATCGCGCTGTTCGTGGGCGGGTCGATGCTGTGCGGGTTCGCCAGTTCAATGGCCCTGCTGATCGTCTTCCGGACAATCCAGGGCCTCGGCGCGGGAGCAGTCCAGCCGATCGCCTTCACCATCGCCGGCGACATCTTCGAAAGCGAGCAGCGGGCTAAGATCCAGGGCCTCTTCTCGGGCGTCTGGGGGGCGGCCGCGGTCGTGGGGCCGGCGATCGGCAGCATCATCACGACGACCGTGGGCTGGCGCTGGGTCTTCTTCGTCAACGCGCCGGTGGGTCTGCTGGCAGCGGTGCTGATCGGGCGCTTCCTGCATGAGCGGGTTGAACATCACCGCCACCGGCTGGACCTGGTCGGGGCAGGGATCCTGACGCTGGGGCTCATCTCGCTGCTCTTCGCCGCGATCGAGGGTGGCCAGCTCTGGGGCTGGACCTCGCCGGTGACGCTTGGCCTGGTCTCCGCCTCGCTCGCCCTTCTGGCCGCGTTCGTAGTCTTCGAGCGCCGAGTCGCCGAGCCGCTCATCGACCTGGGCCTCCTCCGCATCCCCGTCATCGCGGCCGGACTGGCGATCGGCGGGCTCTCGGGCGTCGTGATGTTCAGCCTCTCGACCTACGTGCCGCCGCTCGTACAGGGGGTGATGGGCGGAACCGCGCTCGAGGCCGGCGTGGCCGTGGCCGCGATGTCGATCGGGTGGCCGATCGGCTCGATCGTCGGAGGCCGGGCCCTGCTCCGCTTCGGCGCTCGGCCCACGGTGCTGGCCGGGATGACGATGCTCGTCGCCGGCACGGCCGTCGTGACCCAGGCAATCCGGCCGGGGACGCTGGAGGGCGGGCTGGTCGTGGCCGCGTTCGGCGAAGCGGTCACGGGACTCGGCATGGGCCTGTCGTCGACCACGATCCTGGTCATGGTCCAGGCCGCCGTCCCGTGGCAGCGCCGGGCCGTGGCCACCGGCCTCGTCCAGTTCAGCCGGACGATCGGCGGGGCCGTGGGCGTCGGCCTGCTCGGCGGGCTCGTGACCGCGGCCGCCGGCAACGCCTCCGGCATCATCCTCGACCCGATCGGCCGCAACTTCATCCCGGCTGCGCAGCTGGCGGCGATGCGGTCGAGCCTCTCCGGCGGCCTCGAGTGCGTCTTCATCATCCTCGCCCTGGACGCCGCCGTAGTGGCGGCCGTCGCGCTCCGCTTCATGCCCAAGGTTCACGTCGAGCGACGGCCGAGCGGCACCGCGCCGTCGGCGAGCGACGTGACCGGGGCCGGGGCGTCGGCGAGCGGCGCCGTTGCCACGACCCAAGCTGCTGCTGCGCCGCCTTCACCGGCCTCCGAGGCCCAATAGAGCAACCGCGGCGGCGTAGTCGCGATATCTCGCTCGAGCGCCCTCGAGCTCATCTACACCCAACCATCGCCGCCGATCACGGCGCCGACCTTCAGCCGGGTCGAAGATGACCAGGATTGAGTGGCGTCCAGTCGCGGGCGGCTCGCCGCGCCACCAGCCCGCAAAGAAACCGTCCGAATCGGGGCAAACGCTTGCGAAGCTCGCCGCGTGCGCCCTGAGGTTGCGCAGTACCTCGGCCGACCAGAGTGCCGCCATGACGTGCGTTTCGCTGCGCCACTTCCCACAGCCGGCGCGAACACCCAGTTCCGCGCCGAGGTAGCTGCGCTTCGCGTTGAAGCTGCCGAACGACTCCTGCAGGTCCGGAAAGCGAGTCTTGTTCTCGATGTGGAGCAAGGCGCCGCGCTCGACCGACCACGCCACCAGGTCGGCGCGTCCTGCGAACTGGAAGTGCTGGAAAGGCTCATCCAGCCCAACTTCGAAACCCAGGCCGCGAAAGTGCGCCGCCTCCGCCTCTCCCATCGCAGCGTGGACCGGATCGGCGGCACGGCGCGTCAACGGCTCCCTCCTTCTGGGATCGACTAAGTCGAATTCGGGCGTCAGCCGAAGCGCCTCGGCCAGCCGGACGTAAGTCTCGAGCGAACCAGTTCGGCCGGACTCGATGTCCCCGATCGTCGCCCGCCCCAATCCAGCAAGATCCGCCAGTGCCCGAGTAGTCAGACGTCGGCGCATCCGGTCTTCGCGAACCTGATCGCCAACGATCATTGAGATCCGCGCAACCTCGCGGGCGATTCGACTGGCTGCCGGGCGCGAGGCTGCATCACCTCGCATTTGTCCGGCTGTTCCGGACAGCTTTCGCCTTGTTGGCACGATCGATCGATCCCCGACCCTCGGATTGACATCGAAGCCGCGCCAGCTTGGCCCGCTGTTCTCAACGGACGCTTATCTTGCGGTCGAAACCGGCGGTTGGGCCGGCGATCGCGCGTCCAGGCGCTCTCCGCCCAGATCGTTCCCGCCCGACCGCACCCGGGAGGCCGATCCTGTCCGGCAGGGCCGGACATCTGCGGGATCGGGCGAAGACCTGCGCCTTCAGCCGCGTACCTGCCGGTGAGTGGAGTCGGTGAGGGGCCTGACCGCTGCCGCGCGGTCGCCGCCTACTCCCCCGTGACCTCGACGCCGGCGACTCCCCCGAGACGCCGCGTCATAACCGCCACCGCCTGCGGGTTCGAATCCACGAGCAGGAAGCGCCGGCCCAGCTCCAGGGCCGCCGCGCCGGTCGTGCCGCTTCCGGCGAAGAAGTCCGCCACGATGCCCCCCAGCGGGCACGACGCCGAGACCACACGGCGGAGAACAGCCACGGGTTTCTGGGTCGGGTAGCCGGTCCGCTCCGAGCCGCCCGGCGGAACGATCGTCTGCCACCAGGTATCGGTCGGGAGCTTGCCGCGGGCCGCCTTCTCGGGCCCGACCAGCCCCGGCGCCATGTACGGGATCCGCTCGACCGCCTCCCCGTCGAACCAGTAGCGATCGGGATCCTTCACATACACGAGGATGTCGTCGTGCTTCGCCGGCCAGCGCCGCTTCGTCCGCGCTCCGTAGTCGTACGCCCAGATCACCTCGTTGAGGAAGCACTCGCGCCCGAAGACAGCGTCGCACAAGACCTTGGCGTAGTGCACTTCCCGCGAGTCGAGATGCAGGTACAGGCTCCCGCTGGGCCGGAGGACGCGCCGGATCTCGACCAGACGCGGCTCGAGGAAGTCCAGGTAGTCGTCGTGGACGTCCAGGTAACTCTGAGCCCCCAACCGGATCGTCCGATAGCGCCGCCCGCCGAACCCAGTCCGGTCGCCGCCGTCAGGATCGAGGACCGTCCGCAGGCGCCGTAGCGTCTGGCGCTTGCCGGTGTTGAAGGGCGGGTCGATATAGACCAGGTCGATCGAATCGCCCGGCAGGGAGAGGAGCACGTCGAGGTTGTCGGCCAGGGCGATCCGCCCGACCGCGCCGCCAAGGAGATCCGTGCCGTCAGCCACGGTCCGAGGTTAGCAGGCGCGCCATGGGCCGGCGCAGCCGCGCGCTGCCGCGCCCCGCCACGGACCGGCTAGCGCCCCGCCGAGAACCTATCTCGGGTAGCTGCCGGTGAGCTTCTTCCACATACGGTGCGGGGAGTGGAAGGCGGGCGTGCCCGGCAGGAACATGTACGGACACAGACCCTGGACGACGCTGATCCCCTTCTCTTCGCAGAAGGCAACGGCCGACCTGGTGGCCGCGCCCGGCGCCATGCCGCCGTACATCCAGACGTGCTTGACGCCGGCCTCCGCACAGTCGTGGACGATCTGGTCGGTCGAGGCCTTGGAGGTCATGATCAGTACGCCGTCCACCCCCGGCTTGATGTCCTGGACTTTGGCGAAGCACGGCTGCCCGTCGATCTCGGTGGCGGACGGGTTGACCGGGATGGCCTCGTAGCGGCGCTGGCGGAACTCCTGCCACAGCACGGTCCCGAAGCCCTTGGGATCTCGGGAGACGCCGACCACCGCGATGCGCTTGAGGGCCAGGAAGTCGTCGACCTGCTTCTTGGTAGTCATCGGATCCTCGTCTGTGGAATGTGTCGGCCAGAAGTTAGGCCTTGAGGGCGCCCCGCTCGCAGGGCTGGACGTACCGATCGTAGCCCCGCGTGTGGCCTCTCGTATCGTCCGCGCGATTGACCGACGGTCGACCGACCGAATGATTACCCTTGCCCCGTCGCAGCCGGATGATCGCACCGGCGACCGCACAAAGAGGCGCCGGCATGGGCGCCGAGAACGCGACCCGAAGGAGGCGCGACGTGGCCAGGGCGATAGTCGTATACCGCAGCCACACCGGCGTGACAAGACGCTACGGGGAGGAGATCGCCGAGTTCCTGCGGACGAAGGGCGTCTCGGCAACCGCCGTATCCGTCGGTGAGTGCGAGATGTCGAGCCTTTCGGGCGCCGACTACCTGTTCCTGGGCTGCTGGACCAGCGGTCTCTTCGTCGTCATGCAGCATCCCGACGAGCCGTGGCTCGCTTTCGTCCGCGACATGCCCAAGCTGCCGTCAACCGCCGAGGGCGGCCCCAAGGTCGCCCTCTTCACCACGTACAAGCTCCTGACCGGCAGCCAGTTTCCGAAGATGCGATCGGCCCTGGCCGGCAAGACCTCCCCCCCACAGCTCGAGCTGAAGTCGCGCGACGGCCGCCTCTCACCCAGGGACGACGAGGCCCTCGAATTGTTCATTCTCTGAGGCAGCCGCGAGCGGACCGCGCCGGCGGGCCGGGCGGGCCGCCGCAGGCCGGCGGCGTACCCTCGTGCCCACGGCGTCGTCGGTTCGGGTGGTGCGTCGGCGCACCGGCCGCGGAGCCACCGGAGCTCGGCTCAGACTCGGCTCTATCCTTTCGTAGACAACAGCCTTGGAGGATGCAGGACGTGGAGTACCGAAGGTTCGGCAAGACCGGGCGGACCGTCAGCGCGATCGGTTTCGGGGCGTGGGCGATCGGCGGCAGCTGGGGCGAAGTTGACGACGCCACGAGCCTCCGCGCGCTCCACGCCGCCGCGGACGCGGGCGTGACGCTCATCGACACCGCGGACGTCTACGGCGACGGCCACAGCGAGCAGTTGATCCGTCAGTTCCTGCGGGACCGCAAGGGCGAGTCGTTCTTCGTCGCGACCAAGATGGGCCGCAGCGTGCCCCTCGACATGGCCGAGTACACGCCGGAGGCCTTCCGCGGCTGGGTGGATCGGAGCCGCGACAACCTCGGCGTCGATCGCCTGGATCTCGTCCAGCTGCATTGCCTCCACCGCGACATCTACTACAGCCCGGAGCATTTCGCGGCGCTTGACGAGCTCGTCGCCGCCGGAGCGATCGCCAACTACGGGGTCAGCGTCGAGAAGGTGGAGGAGGCGCTCAAGGCCATCGAGTTCCCGGGCGTCGCCTCGGTCCAGATCATCTTCAACATCATGCGCCAGCGGCCGGCCGACCATTTCCTGGCCGAGGCGGCCCGCCGCGACGTCGGCGTCCTGGCGCGAGTGCCGCTGGCCTCCGGCCTGCTGACCGGCAAGCTGACGAAAGACTCGGTCTTCGACCAGTCCGACCATCGCAACTTCAACCGGCACGGCGAGTCCTTCGATGTCGGCGAGACATTCGCGGGAGTCGACTACGAGACCGGTCTGGCGGTCGTCGAGGAGCTGCGCTCGCTCGTGCCCGCCGGCGCAACGATGGCCCAGATGGCCCTGCGCTGGATCCTGATGAGCAAGGCGGTGACCGCGGCCATCCCCGGCGCCAGGACGCCCGAGCAGGCCAGGGCGAACGCCGCGGCCGCCGACCTCGCCCCGCTGCCGCCCGCAGCGACGGAGCGGATAACCCGCCTCTACGAGGAGCGCGTCAAGCCGCTGGTCCACCAGCGCTGGTAGCTCGCACCGCCGACCGACCCGATCGTCTCTAGCTGGACGGGCTTTCCTCGTCTGCGGTGGCCGGCGGCGCGGCCTTGACGAGCGTCGCCGTCCAGTAGCGGCCGCTCGCGGAGGGTTCCGAGCGAACTCGCTTGCGCGAAGGGCCCTTCGGCGCCTCGACCATCTCGGGCTCGCTGCGCTCGCCCATCATCGGCTCCGGCCGATCGGGCTCTACCGGCAGGACCCCGCGCATCGCGTCGCTGAGGCGCCAGAAGATGGACGACCATTCGGGCGTGGCCGTCAGCAGGCCCATGGCGCGCCGCCGAGCGGGTGCCGTTCGGCCGACATGGGTGGAGAGCGATCCCGGGAAGATCTCCTTGCCGAACCTGCACAGGTCGAGCCGGTCGGCGTCCCAGCAGACCCCGATGGTTGGGTCTTCGCTCGTCTCGCCGTCGCTGTGCTCGGCACAGGCCTTGTACAGAACGTCGAGCCGGTCCTCCGACAGGCCCATCAGCTCTGTGTTGAGGCAGCACGCCAGAAAGCCGCCTCGCTTGCCGTGATCGTCGTCCCGTTCTTCGCCGAATCGCATCGAGTCGTGGAACATGCCGAACAGGACGACCAGCAGCGGATCGGCATCGGCCGCGCCGGCCAGGTCCAGGCCGTTGGTGGCGACTCGCCGCCAGTGTTCCTCGCCGTGATCCAGCGATGTGCTCAGAGGCGAGAGGATGCGTACGGCGTCGAGGACGGCCGGGAGGTTGAGTTGGTCGCTCGGACTTGACATCGCCACCCTCCGTTGAGGTTCGTGCTCGATCGCATCCAGGTCGGCACGGGACCCTCGGCTCGTGTCGATCGAATGCTCGCCTCCGCGCGGGATTCTGGCAAGCGTTTGCGGAACGAGCGACGGCGAAGCGGGCCCGGACTACCTCTGAGTCAGCTTGAGCAGGCCGCACGACGCGCCCTGGGGGTCGCCGAGGATCGCGAAGCGGCCGCCCGAGAAATCGATCGGGGCCACCATCTCCCTGGCGCCCGCTTCGATCGCCTTCCGGAACGACGCGTCCACGTCGTCGACGTTGAAATAGGCCATCCAGTAGCTGGGCACCTGCGGTGGCATCATCGGGTTCATGTCCACGCCGCCTGCGATCCGCTCGTCGCCGAGCCAGAACTCGGTGTACGGCGGCTGGCCCTCGCCGGCAAATGCCAGCCTGGTCGCCCAACCGAAAGCGGCACCGTAGAAGGCGACCGCCTTCTCGAGACCTCGCGAGCTCAACTCCGGCCAGCCGAAGGTGCCGGCACCGCTGGCCCGCATCCCGCCCATCGCAAGCGGCTGCCAGGACGAGATGAAGGCGCCGGAAGGATCCTGGAAGACGGCCATCGTGCCCTGGTCGCCGACCCGCATCGGCCCGGCGATGACGGTTCCACCGGCAGCCGTCACATTCTTTGCCAGGGCCTCCGTGTCCGTAGTGCCGATGTAGATCGACCAGGCGGTGGGCGCCTCGGCCATCATCTTCGGTCCGATCCCGGCCACATCCTTGCCGCCGATCTTCGCCAGCGCGTAGCCGCCGTACTGCGGATCTGGGTTGACCTCGACCTGCCAGCCGAAGATCTTCGAGTAGAACTCTCGCGACCCGGCCGGATCGGAGCTCGACAGGTCCAGCCAGACAGGCTTGCCAACCCAGGTGGGCCTGCCGACGGCAGCGGCCATGGTTTCGGTCATCGGATACCTCTTTCAGAGCTCGCGATTCGGAGCCGCGTTCGCGGGATGTGGGTGGAATGGGCCCGAATACTGGCACCGGACGGCTAGCGGTCAACCTTCATCCCGGCCTCCGATCCGCCCCGCGCGATGTCCGGCCGGGCCCCAGCGGACGAGACGGTATTCTGGTCGTGCGCCTGCGCGCCGTGCGCAAACCCGAATCGCCGGCGAGCCGCCACCCGGGAGACACTCAATGAAGGTCCTGTTCATCGGCGGCACCGGCCTGATCAGCAGCGCCTGCACTCGCCTAGCCGCGGAGCGCGGCATCGATCTGTTCATCCTGAATCGCGGCAGCGATCCGGACCGTGCCCGCGGCGCGACGACGATCGAGGTCGACGTGCACGACGAGGCGGCGACCGCGCGGGCGCTCGCCGGTCACCGCTTCGATTCCGTCGTTGACTGGATCGCCTTCACGCCCGAGGACGTCGAGCGCGATATCCGTCTGTTCGGCGGCCGGACCGGCCAGTTCGTCTTCATAAGCTCGGCCAGCGCCTACCAGAAGCCTCCGGTCGACTGGATCGTTCGCGAGGACACGCCGCTCGCCAACCCCTACTGGGACTACTCGCGGAACAAGATCGCCTGCGAGGAGCGTCTCATGCGGGCATATCGCGAGAACGGCTTCCCGGTCACGATCGTCCGGCCCTCGCTGACGTACGGCAACACCAACGCGCCACTCATCGTCAACAGCTGGGAGAGGCCCTACACCGCCATCGCCCGGATGCGGGCGGGCAAGAAGGTCATCGTCCCCGGAGACGGCACGTCGCTGTGGACCATCACTCACAACACGGACTTCGCGGTCGGGTTCGTCGGCCTGCTCGGCCGGGCCGACGCGATCGGCCACGCCTTCACGATCACGGGCGACGAAGTCCTCACCTGGGACCAGATCTACCGCCAGACGGCCGCCGCCGCGGGCGTGGAGCCGAAGATCGTCCACATCGCCTCCGACTTCATCACTGTCTGTCTGCCGGAATGGACCGGCACGCTGACCGGCGACAAGTCGCAAAGCGCCGTCTTCGACAACTCCAAGATCAGGCGCTTCGTGCCCGACTTCGCGACCCGAACTCGCTTCGCCGACGGCATCCGCCGGACCATCGCCTGGTTCGACGCGGACCCCGCCCGGCAGAAGATCGATGCCGCGATGGACGCCGATTGGGACCGCCTGATAGCCGCCTACGAGCGCGGCCTGGCCGAAGCGCTCAAGGCCTTCGGGAAAGGGGCGTGAAGCGGTGGCCGAGCTGAGCGCGCCCGGAAGGGGCGCTTCCGTCGCGGCGCCCGGCCGCTACGACGCGATGCAGTACCGTCGCACGGGCAGCAGCGGGCTGATGCTGCCGGCCCTGTCGCTTGGCTTCTGGCACAACTTCAGCGCCGAAGCACCGCTGGAACGTCAGCGGGCCATCGCCTGCCGGGCCTTCGACCTGGGCGTCACTCACTTCGACCTGGCCAACAACTACGGCCCGCCGGCCGGCTCGGCCGAGGAGAACCTGGGCCGGATCCTTGAGCTGGACCTGCGTCCCTATCGCGACGAGCTCGTGATCTCGACCAAGGCCGGCTACGGCATGTGGCCGGGACCTTACGGCGACCTCGGCTCACGCAAGCACCTCCTGGCCAGCCTCGACCAGAGCCTGAAGCGCCTCGGCCTGGACTACGTGGACATCTTCTACTCGCACCGGCCCGACCCGGCCACTCCCATCGAGGAGACGATGGGCGCGCTCGATACCGCTGTTCGCTCCGGCAAGGCGCTCTACGCCGGCCTCTCCAACTACGGCCCCGTCGAGGCCAGGAAGGCGATCGACGTCATGCGAGCGTTGGGGACGCCCGTGCTGATCCATCAGCCCAGCTACTCGATGCTCAACCGCTGGATCGAAGGCCGGCTGCTCGAAGTGCTGGGCGAGGAAGGCGTCGGCTGCATCGTCTTCTCGCCTCTTGCGCAGGGACAGCTGACCGACCGCTACCTGAACGGGACGCCGGCCGGCTCTCGGGTCACCCACTCGGGGGCGCTGACCGAAGACACGGTCGCACGCAACATGCCGCGGATCCGGGCCCTCAACGAGATCGCCGCCCGGCGTGGGCAGACGCTCGCGCAGATGGCGTTGGCCTGGGCGCTGCGGGATCCACGCGTCACGTCGGCGATCATCGGGGCCAGCTCCGTGGAGCAGCTCGAAGGCAACGTCAGGGCGCTCGAGGGTAGCCCGTTCGCGCCTGATGAGCTCGTTGAGATAGACCGCTGCCTCACCGGGGGCGAGGCCGGCTCGTAGCGCACCCGTTCGGCCGCCCGCGGCCGGCCAGCCGGCTGGCCGGGACTACCCTCAGGGCTGGTCTGCGGCCGGGGCTTCCTCCAGAGCCGCGACCATCCTCTGCGCCACCTTCTGCTTCATCTCCACCAGCGACTCGCGGCTGAAGAAGGCAGCGTGAGGAGTGAGGATGACATTGGGAAGGGCCAGGAGCGGATCGTCGGCGGGGATGGGCTCTCGCTCCAGGACATCCAGCGCCGCGCCGCCGAGGTGGCCCGAACGGAGCGCCTCCAACAGGCCCTGCTGATCTACAAGGGGTCCGCGCGCGGTGTTGACCAGGAAGGAACCGGGCTTCATGAGGGCGAAGGCACGGGCGTCGAGCAGGTGCCTGTTCGTTTCGTCGAGCCAGGCGTGGACGCTGACGACATCGCTGCCGGGCAGGAGTTCGTCGAGCGTCACGATCGGCACGTCGCTCGTCGATGTACGGCGCGGGTCCGCGGCGACGACGCGATAGCCGAGGGCCTGGGCGCGCTTGGCGAGCGCCTGTCCGATGCGCCCGAAGCCGACGATGCCGAGCTGGATCGTGGCTCCCCGCCGGAGCTCGCCCCCGAGGCGGAAATCCCAGGCGCCGTCTCGAATGCCGCGGTCGAGGGCGGCGATGCCGCGGGTCAGGGCCAGGATCAGCGCGAGAGCGTGGTCCGCAACTTCAGCCGTGCAGTAGTCGGGGACGTTGAGAACGCCGATGCCGCGCCGTGCTGCCGCCGGCAGATCGATGTTGTCGAGCCCGACGCCGTAGCGTCCGATCACGCGCAGCCCCGGCAGGGCCGCCATGACTGCGTCGGTGATGGGAGCGTATTGGGCCAGCAGGGCGACGCTGCCGGCGCCGGTGGGGATGACCTCATCGGCCGTTCGACATTGGGCCAGCCGCACCTCATGCCCCGCCGCCTCGAAGATGGCCCGCTCGATACCGATCGAGGGATGATCGCAGTCGGTGATGACGACCAGCCCCATCAGTTCGATCCCCGTGGGGTTCCGGTCGGGTCGAGCACGGCCTTGACGACGGTTCGGGATTCAAGCGCCTCGAAGGCGTCGCGCCAGGCGGAAAGCGGATAGATGGTCGGCAGGCGGGCGGCGTCGAGCGCGATGCGGGCGAGGATCGGCATGGCCGCCTCCCAGGCCTCGTAGTTGGAGCTCATCGAAAAGGCGACGTCGAGAGCGCGCGACGTGGCCAGGTCCCACGGCACCTGTAGCGACGGCAGACCGCTGAGCCCGATGGACGCGATCCGGCCACGGCGGCGAGCCGCGTCTATCGCGGTGGCGATGCCGTCTGCCGAGCCGCTGCACTCCACGACCAGGTCCGCGCCCCGGCCCGACGTTCGGTCGCGGACGGCCTCGGGAACACCATCGGTCAGCGTGGTGAACCCCATGCCCGAGAGAAGCGCGAGGCGCGCGGCCGAGCTTGGCCGTCCGGCGACGATCACGTCCGCGGCGCCGGCGGCTCGGCAGGCCAGTGCGGCGAGCGTGCCCGCCGGACCCGGCCCCACGACCAGGACGAAATCGCCGGCGGCGAGCGAGGCGCGACGGAGCGCGGTCATGACCACCGCCATCGGCTCGGCCAGGACGGCCGCCTCGTCGGGAACGCCGTCGGGCAGGGCGTGGAGCAGCCATGCCGGGACCACGATGTGGCTGGCGAAGGCGCCGTTGACGCCCCAGCCAGGTGAACGTTTCGACGCACAAAGCTCCGGGTACCCTCGCCGGCAGAGATGGCAGACGTGGCACGCGCTCGCGTGAGGCTCGCAGACGATGCGCCGGCCCACCAGCGCCGCGTCGACGCCTGGCCCGACCCGCTCGACCGTGCCGGTGAACTCGTGGCCCATGACCACCGGCGGCCACGATGGGAACTCGTCGCGGGCGATGTGGATGTCCGTGCCGCAAATGCCGGCGTACCGGACCCGCACGACGACCTCACCCTCGCCCGGCTCCCGCAGAGCCACTTCCCGCAACTCGAGCTCGTAGTTGCCGTGAGCCACCTTGACCAGTCCGATCATGCCGAACACTCCACTGTGAACTTGAGCCCCTCGCCGGCGCGCATGGCAGCGATCGCGGTTCCGATGTCGCCCGCCGCGACGACCCCGCTCAGGAGCGGCGCCAGGGCCGGACCGTCCGCGCGCATCAATTCCAGCGCCGCGTCGATGTCGGCGGGGAGATAGGTTCGGTGGCCCCGGACCGTCAGCTCCTTGAACATCACCGCCTGGAGGTCCAGGGGGACGAGGCCGCCGTACGAGCCGACGATCGCCACCACACCGGTCGAATGGACGAACCTGTGCAGGATCGCGGCCACGCCCGGAGCGGCGGCGGCATCGAACACGACACTGGCCAGCGCGCCATCCGTGAGCGCCTCCAGGTTCTCGACGGGCGCCTCCGGGTCGAGCAGCTCGAACCCGAGCGAGGCCGCGACGGAGCGTCGGGCCTGAGCCCGTTCGCCCATCAGAACGCGGGCTCCGGCGCGCCGCGCCACGTGGGCAAGGAGCAGTCCGACGGGCCCCGCCCCGATGACGACGACCAGCCGGCCGTCGAGGCTCGGCACGCGGCCGACGGCATGGACCGCCACCGCGAGCGGTTCTGCGAGGGGCGCGACCTCGAGCGGAATGCCTTCCGGGACCGCGTGGAGCCGGCTCTCCGCGACGGCAATGCGGCCGGCGAGGGCGCCGTGCCGGTCGATGCCGATGAGCCGCAACCTGGCGCAGGCGTTGGGCGCGCCGCCGACACATGCCGGGCAGGAGCCGCACGAGAGGAGCGGATCCACGAGGACGGTTCTGCCCGCGAGTGAACCCGATTCGGGGCGGCCGGCGATCTCGTGGCCGATTGCGAGTGGAAAGCGGGCTCGCGGGTGGCTGCCCTCGATGATGTGGAGGTCCGTCCCGCACAGGCCGGTGTAGAGCGCCTGAACGACGACCTCGCCGTCCGCCGGCACCGGATCCGGCAGATCCGCCCACTCGAATCGCTCGCGGTCCACCAGGACCACACCCCGGTTCATCGGGTCACCCGGGCGCCGCCGCCACGCATCAGGCGCTCGACCTCCTCGAGGGTCGCCATCGAGGTGTCGCCCGGCGTCGTCATGGCCAGGGCGCCGTGAGCCGCCCCGTATTCCGCGGCCTCGGCCGCGGAACGGCCCGTCAGCAGGCCGTAGATGAGGCCCGATGCGAACGAATCTCCGCCGCCGATACGGTCCAGGATCTCCAGGTCCGGCCGGCTGGTGGCCTCGTGGAAGTCGCCGTCTGCCAGGACGACGGCTCCCCAGTCGTTACGGGTCGCGGTTCGGGCGACGCGCAGGGTCGCGGCCAGCAGCCGCAGGTTCGGGAACCGGCGCGCCGCTTCCCGGAGCAGCGCCTCATAGGCAGCAGGGTCGAGCCGCGCGAACGCGCGGTCGACGCCGGGAGCGAGCAGGCCAAGCGCCGCGACGTAGTCCTCCTCGTTGCCGAGAACGACGTCGACGGTGCGGACGATATCCCGCATCACGGCCTGGGCCGCGGCGGTGCCTCCCCGCGACCGCCACAGCGATTCCCTGAAATTGAGGTCGAAGCTCACGATTGCGCCGGCCCGATGGGCGGCCTCGACCGCCTCGGCGACCACGCCCGGGGTCGTTTCCGAGAGGCCAGCGAAGATCCCTCCAGTGTGAAGCCAGCGAGCGCCTTCAAGTTCGAAGAGGGCCCGCCAGTCGATATCGCCGGGGCGGATCTGGGATGCCGCGGAGTTGGCGCGATCGGAGCAGCCGGCCGCGCCGCGGACGCCGAAGCCGCGCTCGGTGAAGTTGAGGCCGTTACGCACCGAGCGGCCGATGCCGTCGTACGGAACCCAGCGGATGTGCGAGGTGTCCACGCCGCCCTGGAGGACGAGATCCTCGATCAGCCGGCCGATGGGATTATCGGCGAGGGCCGTAACGACGGTCGTGGACAGGCCGAAGCAGCGTCTCAGACCGCGTGCGACGTTGTACTCGCCGCCGCCCTCCCAGGCCCGGAACGTGCGAGCCGTGTGGATACGATCCTCGCCGGGATCCAGGCGGAGCATGATCTCGCCCAGCGCGACCAGATCCCAGCGTCCCGACCCGGCGGGCCCTATCTCGAGGGTCATGGCCGTGCACCCATCGGCGCGGAGCGCATCGGACCCGGGCCGGCCGGGCTGCCGCGAACCTGGCGGAAGATCGAAACCGCTCCCTCAGCAGCGGCTCGCACGGCAGCCCAGTCGCCGGATTCGAGGAACTCCGGCCGAACCATCCAGCTGCCGCCGACCGCCAGGACGGTCGGCTCTCCAAGATAGGACGCGAGGTTCCCAGGGCCGATGCCGCCGGTGGGGATGAAGCGAACCGTCGGGAACGGTCCCGCCAGAGCCCGGAGCGTGGCCACGCCACCGGCCGCCTCGGCCGGGAAGAACTTGAGGTCGGTCAGGCCCGCGTCCAGCGCCATGCCGATCTCGGTCGGCGTCACGACGCCGGGGAAGATCGGCACGTTCCGCTCCAGGCAGACGGCCGTGACTCCTGGCATGAATCCCGGAGTCACGACGAACTGCGCGCCGGCAGCGATGGCCTCCTCCGCCTGGCCGGCGGTGAGCACCGTGCCCGCGCCTACCAGGACATCGGGCAGGGCCTGCCTGACCTGGCGAATAGCAGCCACGCCGGCGGCGGTGCGAAGAGTGATCTCGGCGCAGGCGAGACCGGCCGCCGCGAGCGTCTCGACGAGCGGCACCGCTAAATCGGCGCGCGGGATCGTGATGACTGGCACCACGCCGATCCTCAGGAGTCGGTCCGAAGGCGGCGTCTCGGGCATCTCACTCATCTCTGTCGCTCGCTTGTCAGATCGCTGGACCGGCCCGAATGCCGGGTCCGCTGTGCAGGCCGGTCGTCATCTCGAGCCGGCGCCCTCGCGGGCCGGGAACCTTGACGGAGACCGACCCGGCGACTAGGATACCGCCGTCATCCCGGAAATGGAAGCATCTTCCATATAGTGGAATATCACCTGTGGCAGACGGATCTCAGACGGTCGTCAGAGCGCTCGAGCTGGTCATCCAGGTAGGTGCCCATCCGGACGGTGTGAGGTTGTCGGAGCTGGCGGCCGAGGCCGGCCTGCCGGCTCCGACGGTGCACCGCCTGCTGAAGGCGCTCGGGGAGACCGGCTTCACGCTCCAGGACCGGGTCACGAAGCTCTACTCGCTTGGACCGCGGATCAGCGCCCTGGCCAACCAGATGGCCGGCGGCCAACGGCTGAAGGTCGTGTCGCGGCCGATCCTCGAACGGCTCCAGCGGGAGACGAACGAGACGGTCTTCCTGGCCGCGCTCGACAGCGACGAGGTCGTAATCGTGGACTGCATCGTGACGGATGCCACCCTCAGGCTCGGCGGACGGCCGGGCGTCCGGCTGCCGATCCACGCCTCGTCGCAGGGAAAGGCCATCCTGGCGTTTCTGCGGCCGCAGGACGCTGCCCGAGTCATTGCTCGACTTCCATTGCCGAAGCTGACCCGGAACACGATAGGCAGCCTCGATGATCTGCAGCGCGAGCTGAGCCGCATCCGGGAGCAAGGCTACGCCGTCAACGACCAGGAGCGCGAGGTGGGCGTGCGGTCGGTTGCCGCTCCGATCCTGGACGCCTCGGGCTGCGCCTTCGGCTCGGTCTGCGTCGGCGCGCCCGCGACCCGCTGGCGGATGGACCGCATGGTCGAGCGCCTGGCCCCGGCCGCGATGGCGGCGGCCGCGGAGATCTCGAGCCGGGCCGCCCGATACGGAGGCACGGACGCGTGACGGCCACCCACCCCGCCGGATCACGCAAGTCGCGCCGCGATGTCCGTCCGTTGCTGCTTACTGCCGGCGAGGCAGTTCAGCTGGTCCGGTCGGGATCGACGCTGGCCGTTGAGGGATCCGGTGGGGGCGTCGTCGAGCCAACGGCGCTCCTCGAGGCCTTGGGCACTCGAAGCGCCGGCGGCGAGCCGCGGGATCTGACCCTCGTCTTCTGCGCCGGAATCGGTGACAAGGACGGCAGCGGGCTGGACCACCTGGCCCGGCCGGGCGTGTTGAAGCGAGCCATCGGCGGTCACTACGGGATGAACCCTGGGCTCTCCGCGCTGGTGGCCAGCGGAGCGATCGAGGCTTTCAACTTCCCCCAGGGCGTCCTGGCCCAGATGTACCGCGAGGTCGCAGCGGGCCGCCCGGGCGTACTGACAAGAGTGGGTCTGGGGACGTTCTGCGACCCCCGGCTCGACGGCGGCCGCCTGAGCGGCGGCCCGACCGAGGGCCTGGTCAGCGTCCTCGAGGTCGACGGGCGCGAGTGGTTGCTGTACCGGGCCGTGCCGATCGACTATGCGTTCATCCGCGCAACGACCAGCGACCAGAGGGGCAACCTGACGATGGAGCACGAGGTCGCCTCGCTCAGCGTCCTCGCCCTCGCGATGGCTTGCCACAACTCGGGCGGGACGGTCATCGCCCAGGTCGAGCGCCTCGCCGCGGGACACGCCCTCAAGACCCGCGACGTCGTGGTGCCGGGCCACCTGGTGGATGTGGTGGTCGTCGCGCCGGGCACGCCCCAGACGATCGTCGGTCAGTACGAGCCGGGGCTGTCGGGTGAGTTCCGCGCGCCGCTCGAGGCCATCCCCACCCTGCCGGCCAACGAGCGGACGGTGATCGCCCGGAGAGCCGCCGCGGAGATCACCCGTGGAGCGGTCGTAAACGTCGGCGTCGGCATGGCCGACGGCGTCCCAGCGATCCTGCTCGAAGAGAACCGGCTCGACGACGTCGTCCTAACCGTGGAGCAGGGTTTGAGCGGTGGGGTTCCGGCGCAGGGTGTGATATTCGGGGCCGTCTGGAACCCCGAATCCGTGATCGACGCCCCATCGCAGTTCGATTTCTTCGACGGCGGTGGCCTGGACGTCGCCTGCCTGGGCTTCGCCGAAGTAGACAGCCTGGGGAACGTCAATGCCTCGCGCGTCGGTGACGCGGTGTTCGGCGCCGGCGGGTTCATCAACATCTCGCAGTCCGCTCGCCGTGTCGTTTTCTGCGGGACGCTCACGGCCGGCGGTCTGGTCACTCGACTGGGCCAGGGACGGATCACGATCGAGCGCGAGGGGCAGCATCGCAAGTTCGTGGATCGCGTCCGGCACATGACCTTCAGCGCCGCCCAGGCCCGCTCGAGCGGCCAGGGCGTGATGTACGTGACGGAGCGAGCCGTGTTCGAGCTCGAAGAGCGTGGGCCCGTCCTGGTGGAGATCGCCCCGGGCCTGGATCTCGAGCGCGATGTGCTCGCCCACATGGCCTTCCGGCCGGCGATCGCGGATCCGCTCCGGACGATGGCCCCGGAGCTCTTCCGGTTCCCGGCAGAAAGGCGGAGCTGATGTCGCCCGCCGAGACTCCTCGTCCGATCCCCGAGTCCACCGACCCGATGACGGCGCTCGTCGGACAGCGCGTCGAGATCGAGCGGGCTGTGACAGAACGCGACGTGCTCGCCTTCGCCGAGCTCACCGGCGACTTCTCGCCCCATCACGTCGATGAGAAGTTCGCGCGGAGCACATCTCTCGGTCGGCGGATCGCCCATGGGGCGCTGCTTATCGGCTACGCGTCCGCGGCCTCGACGGCGATCGAGAAGAGGACGACACAGCACGTGGTGTCCGTCGGCTACGACCACGTCCGATTCATAAGGCCGGTGTTCATCGGCGACACGATCGTCGTGCACTACGAGGTCACGGATTTCGACCCGGCCAAGCGCCGGACGTCGGCCAGGATCGAGATAACGAACGGGGACGGCCAGCTCGTGGCCGTCGCGACGCATCTGCTCCAGGCCTGGAGCGGCAAGTGACCCGCCAACCGAAGAGGTACGAACCATGACTGCGACCGTCCGACGGACCTACCAGGTCACGAATCCCGCGACGAACGAGACGCTCGCCGAGATCCCGCTGGACACCGTCGCGGACCTCGAGAAGATGCTGCAGCGGGCGGCGGCCGCCCAGAAGACTTGGGCTGCCGTGCCGCGCCATGAGCGGTCCGAGTACCTGCGCAAGTACGCCGACCTGCTGCGCGCCCATCGCGCGGAGCTCGCCGAGCTCCTGACCCGCGAGAACGGCAAGCCGATCGACCAGGCCAGGGGCGAGATCGAGACCACGATCCGTATCTTCCAGGGTTGCGGCGAGCGAATCCTGGCCTGGGAGGAGGAGGCCCGGTTCCTCGACTCGGAGGCCGGCCGCGAGGGCGACATCCAGATCACCCACCACGATCCATTGGGAGTGATCGCCGCGATCGTGCCCTTCAACTTCCCCTCGGAGCTCAATGCCTGGAAGGTGGCCCCGGCGATCGCGACCGGCAACACGGTGGTCGTGAAGCCGTCCCGCCAGGCCCCCCTCACGGTCATCCGCGAGATGGAGCTGCTCTGGGAAGCGGGCGTGCCGCGTGACGTGGTCCAGATCCTCAACGGCGACGCGGAGCTCGGTCACGCCCTGGCGACTCATCCGATCCCGGCCGCGATCAGCCTCACGGGCTCGACCGAGGCGGGCATCAGCGTCGCGACGGCGGGGGCCAAAACGCTCAAGCGAGTGGCTCTCGAGCTGGGCGGCAACGACGCCATGATCGTGTTCGCCGATGCCGACATGGATCGCGTCGTACGTGAAGCAGTCTGGGGCCGGTCGCTCTCAAACGGCCAGGTGTGCTGCGCAAATAAGCGCATCATCGTGGAGGCGCGGGCTGCCGATGAGCTGGTCGAGCGCTTCAAGAGCTCGTTCGGCGGGCTCCGCCTGGGCAACCCGCTGTCGCCGGAAACGGGCCTGGGTCCCCTCATCAGCCGAACTGCTGCAAACACGGTCGCCGATCAGGTCGGCCACTCCCTGGATCAGGGCGCACGCCTGGTCTGCGGCGGTGGACGGCCGGACGGGGCGTTCTTCCAGCCGACGGTGATCGTCGACTCCGAGGCCGCAGCCGACGTGTCGCACGACCTCGAGATCTTCGGCCCGGTCCTGGACGTTATCCCGTTCGCTTCGGAGTCGGAGGCGGTGGCGATCGCGAACGCCTCCATCTACGGCCTGAGCGGAGCCGTCTTCAGCGCCGACCTCGGCCGGGCGATGCGCGTCGCGCTCGGGATGGAAACGGGCCACATCTCCATCAACGGCACGGGTCTGTATCGCGCCGACGCAGTCGCCTGGGGCGGCTACAAGCTCAGCGGGAACGTGCGCGAGGGACTCGGCACGAGCCTTGCGGAATTCATGCAGACGAAGACCCTCACCCTTCGCTCGGTTCTGACGGCCGGGTAGGCCGGCCAGCTATGGCGGAGCCGCGCAGCCCGGCGGCACGGAGGACGGCATGATCACCATCGACAGGACCGTTGACGCCGCCTCCCTGCGCCCCCGTCTGAACCGGATGTGGATTGCCTCGGCGGCCAAGCTGGCTCGCGTGGGGGACCGCTGGGACGGCGACCCCTCGGCCCCGGTCCTGACCCGTGACGGCCGCTACGTGGGCCAGGAGTGGACCGATTGGACCCGGGGCTTCTGGTACGGCTCCGCGATTCTCCAGTTCGAGGCGACTGGCGATCGGTGGTTCCTCGACTTCGGGCGACGACGTTCACTCGACGACATCGTGGCCCGCCTCACCGACATCGGCGTCCATGACCACGCCTTCAACACGGTGTCGACCTTCGGCAATCTCTTGCGCCTGGCCGTCGAGGGCCGGACGGCGGTGGAGCCGGCTGAGCAGGAGCTGTATCGGACCTGTCTCAAGGTCAGCGGTGCGGTCCAGGCGGCGCGCTGGACTGACCTGGGCAACGGGGCCGGCTACATCTACTCGTTCAACGGTGCGCACTCCTTGTTCGTCGATGCCATCCGCACCGTCCGCGTGCTGTTCCTGGCGCACCTGCTGGGCCACTCGCTCCAGGCCGAGCAGGGCCGCCAGGTCTCACTGGCTTCGCGCGCCATCAAACACGCGAGAACGACCGCCGCATACAGCGTTTCGTACGGCCGGGACCGGGACATCTACGACGTCCGCGGCCGGGTGGCCCACGAATCCCTATTCAACGTCGCGAGCGGGACCTACCGCTGCGCCAGCACCCAGCAGGGCTACTCGCCGTTCACCACCTGGACCCGCGGTCTTGCCTGGGCGTGCCTCGGGTTTCCCGAGATCCTCGAGATTCTCCCGCTCCTGGACGACGCCACGCTCGCGGCCGATGGCGGTCGTGAAGCGCTGACGGCCGAGTTCGAGGATGCCGCCCGTGCCGTCGCGGACTTCTACCTCGAGGTGACACCCACAGACGGTGTCCCCTACTGGGACACCGGAGCGCCCGGCCTGGCAAACCTGCCCGGGCATCGAGACCGGCCGGCCGATCCGTTCAATTCATATGAGCCGGTCGACAGCTCGGCCGCGGCTATCGCCGCGCAGGGCCTGTTGCGCCTGGGCCGGTTCTGCGAATCTCGCGGCGACCTGAGCTCGGCGGCGCGGTACCGATCAGCCGGGCTCACAATCGCCCGCACGCTGCTGGGCGAGCCCTACCTCAGCGAGCGCGAGGACCACGAGGGTCTCCTGCTCCACGCCATCTACAGCCGTCCGCGTGGATGGGACAGCACACCGGCGGGCCGGTCAGTCCCGTGCGGCGAGGCCGTCATGTGGGGCGACTATCACCTGCGAGAACTGGCCGTATACCTCGGCCGGCTCGCCGACCAGAGCACATACCTGTCGGTCGCGGACTATGCGATCCGACAGAGCCCCAGCTGAGCACCAGGAGGAACGGCAGATGTACGACTATGTCGTGGTCGGCGGAGGAGCGGCGGGTTGCGTGCTGGCGTCGCGACTGTCGGAGGACGCCGCCGTCCGTGTCCTGCTCCTCGAGGCTGGGCCGCGCGACACGAACCCCTACATCCACATGCCGGTCGGCTTCTACAAGATGACCGGCGGGCCGCTGGTGTGGCCCTACACGACCGCGCCCCAGCGGCACGCCGACGGCCGCGAGATCCCCTACGCGCAGGGCCACGTACTGGGCGGGGGCAGCTCGGTCAACGCCATGGTCCTGACCCGCGGGCAACCTGCCACCTACGACAGCTGGGCGTCCGAGGGAAACTGCCCGGGCTGGTCGTGGAACGACGTGCTGCCGTACTTCCGGCGAGCCGAAGACAACGAGCGCCTGTCGGGTCCGTACCACGGCGTCGGCGGCCCGATCGGCGTGTCAGATCTCATCACCCCTACGGTGCTGTCGAAGGCATTCGTCCGCGCCTGCCAGGAACTGGGGATGCCCTACAACCCGGACTTCAACGGAGCATCACCGGAGGGCTGCGGGTTCTACCAGACCAACACCCGCCACGGCCGCCGCTCGAGCACGGTCGACTACCTCAAGCGGGCGCGGGACCGCTCGAACCTCAAGGTCCGGACGGGCTGCCTCGCGACAAGGATCCGGGTCGAGAACGGACGGGCCGTCGGCGTCGAGTACGTCAGGTCCGGGTCGCGCAGGGTTGAGTTCGTCGGTGCCGATCGCGAGGTCCTCGTGTCGGCAGGAGCGATCGGCTCGCCCAAGCTGTTGCTCCTGTCGGGGATCGGGCCGGGCGACGAACTGCGCGCGCATGGCATCTCAGTAGTGGCCGACCGAGCCGAGGTCGGGCGCAATCTGCAGGACCACTACGACGTCGACGTCATCTACGACCTGCGCGGTTCCTACAGCCTCGACAAGTACAAGAAGCTGCGCTGGATGCTCTGGGCGGGCGTCGAATACGTCCTGTTCCGCAAGGGCCCGGTAACGTCCAACGTAGTCGAGGGCGGCGCCTTCTGGCACAGCAGCCCCGGCATTGCGCCCGATCTGCAGTTCCACTTTCTCAATGGTGCCGGAGTGGAGGCAGGCATCGCGCCCGTGCCCTCGGGCAACGGCTGCACGATGAACTCCTACTACCTGCGGCCCAAGAGCCGAGGCTCGGTGACGCTTCTGAGTTCAGACCCGCTGGCCAAACCGGTCATCGACACCAACTACCTGGCAGAACCATCCGACGTGAAGGCATCGGTGGAAGGGCTTCGCGTCTCGCGCGAGATCATGGCCCAGCCGTCGTTCAGGCCGTTCATTCGAGCGGAACACCTGCCCGGGCCAACGGTCCAGAGCCAGGCCGACTGCGAAGCGTACGCCCGGCACTACGGCCGGACGTCCTACCACCCGGTGGGCACATGCCGGATGGGCGCTGATGAGGGCGCGGTCGTCGGCACCGACCTGCGGGTCCGTGAGGTCGAGGGGCTGCGAGTCATCGACTCGTCGGTGATGCCGATCCTCACGACCTCGAACACGTTCTTCCCGACGGTCATGATCGCCGAGAAGGCCTCGGACATGGTCGGCAACAAGCCCGCCGCAGGTTCCTAGCGTCAGTTCGAGGCCCCGCGGTCGAAGCGCTTGGGGTTGCGGCGTCCGATCCCGCGGCCGGCCCCAACCGCCGCGGATGCTCTCAGCGCGCCTGACCGCTGCGGAGACCGGACAGAGTGTCCCGCCGGGCGATCTCCGCTGGAAGGGCCGGACACGACTTGCAGGAGAATGTCCAGTAATGAACTCATCGGCCTCGCCGCGGCGGCCGACCAGAGGCGTAGGGTCCGCCGCTAGGACGAAACCGAGGTCGCCTCGAGCGACCGCGACCGAGCTAACCAGACCGACGGGCCGCACGGCCCGTCGGTCCTTGATTCGGGCGCGGCGCTAGGGCCGGGCGGGCCGGCCAGGCAAGTCGTGGACCATCCAGACGTTCGGGTCGTAGTAAACGCCGCGGTCGGCCGCGAGATCGATCTCCACCGGCGCGAGGGCGCCCTCCACGACGTAGGGTCCCGAGACGGGGAAGGTCAGGCCCGTCCACTCGCGCCATTCCGGCACCGGGCCGGCGATCGTCATCGACCGCGGCGAGGCCCGCACGATCCGGGCGCCGGCCCGCGCATGAACACGCAGCCATGAGTCGAAAGGCAGGCCGTCGGGACGCCGCCAGGCGGCATATGCCTCCGCGGGCATCAGCGGGTAGCGGGCCTTGTCCGGTGGCCGAACGCACGCGATCAGGGCCTTGAGCCCAGCCTCGACCGCCGTCCGGCTCATGGCCTCGAGCATCAGGCCGCTGAGCCCGCCCCCGCGCCGGCCAGGTGCGACGCAAATCTGGATCGCCCCGAGCGTGTCGGGCGGGCGCCCCGCCTCGAGGTCGGCGACGGAGCGCTCGAACTGGTCGTCCCAGCCCTCGGGCAATCCGTCGTCCGTGCCATCCCACCGCAGCGGTGCCGCCTGCGACGCCGCGGCTACCTCGCCAGTTCCGTCAACGAGCACGAGTTGGAACTCCGGCCAGTCGGCGTGGAGATGACCCCAGCACCGATCTGCCACCGGATCGTGGAGCATGAACTCGGGCCACGACGCGCTGCACATCAGGTCGGCGGGCCGCCACAGCTCCGGCTCGTCGGAGACCCGGGCCAGCCGGTGGCCCGGCGGCACGACGATCGACTCCAGGCTCATCTGCGAGATGCCCCTCCACGGTCACTCGAACGGATCGCGGACCTCGATGCCTCGAAACAGGCGGAAGTCGCGGTCGTGCGTCAAGATCGATCGGACGCCGTTCTCGAGCATGAGGCTCACGAGGTGAGCGTCGGGGACCTGGTTGCCGGTCGGGCCGGCGTCGGCGACTACGTCCCGGTATCTCCCCCAGAAGCGATCCTGCTCGCCGGGTGTCTGGATATGCGCCCGAGTGATGAGCGACTCGATGTTACCGGTCGCTTCGGCCACCGTGAGCGGGCGGCGAAAGACGGCGGGGTGGGTGGCTATGCGCAGGTAGGCCAGGATCGTCGGCCAGAAGATGTAGACGATCTCCGGGCCCCGTGCCGCGCGAGTCACGATCTCGAGGCTGCGCTCGTAGAGCGGGCTCTCCTCGTCGGACGCGTACAGGAGGATGTTCGCGTCAAGGGTGTAGCTCATGGATTGCGCTCCATCGCGCGGCGGAGCTCCTCCTTGTCCTCCAGATCCACGAGTGCGCCCATGGCCTTCGCCGTCCAGGCGAAACCTGGGGTCCCCGCCGGCTCCGGGGCCTCGAGGGCGGCCGCGAGCATCTCGGAGACGATCCGCCCGAGCGGCTTGCCTTCGCGGAGCTGACGCCGCTTGAGTTCGCGCATGACTGCCGAATCTATGTCTATGGTCGTTCTCGCCATGATGCGTTGATGCTATCAGAGGACACATCTGATGCATATCCCGAGGACCGGCCCTGTGTGGAGACATGGAACCAGGCGGCGCTCTTCCTCGGCTTACTCGCCCGTGCACCCAGGGTTGTTGCGAGCCGCAAGCAACTTGCGCGGATCGCACAATCTGTAAGTGGACCACTGTATTATCTGCGACGGTCCTCGTCGGCGTGACCGGCATTGGATGATCCTGGCGACCCCGACGCCTCGAGTTGCGGAGGTTGCCACTTTCCCCTCCTCAGGAGCGGTGCGCGTCCCACGGCTGCCACCTCGGGTGGCGCCACCATCTGCCAGTCGAGGGCTGTCCGCCATGAAGCGTCGAGCGTTCGGTCTGCTTGCGAGCCTTCTTCTGCTGGGCTTGCTGCCGGGGTCGGCCCTGGCCAGCACCTTCACAGTCGATCAGTCCCAGACGGACACCTCATACAGCATCGGCGCCAACAATCCGATCTTCTCCCAGACTTTCACGGCAGGCCTCTACGGGCAACTCGAAAGCGTTGACTTGTACCTAACCGGCCAACCCTCGACAGTCACCGTCAGCCTGCAGGGAGTCACCGGCAGTCCGCCCGCTCCCGACGGCAACATCCTCGGCCAGAAGGTCGTGGGCGTGAATGCGGGCGCCCAATGGGTCCGATTCGCTTTCGCTGCGAATCCGATCGTGATCCCCGGACACATGTACTCGCTCTTCATCTACCTTACCGGCAGCCTCAACGTCATGTACGGGTCCGCGACGGATACGTATCACGCTGGCCAGGCCCTGCAGTTCTCCGCCTCCGCATGGCACCCCCTGGTTTCGCCGGCCGACTTCGCCTTCAAGACGAACGTGGGGCCGGCAGCGCCGACACCAACCCCTACGCCGCGGCCGACGCCGACGCACGCGCCGACGCCGAGGCCGACCCCCACGGCGACTCCGACCGAGGCTCCCACCTCCACGGCTGCAGCAACGGATACGGCTGCGCTCATCGCGGCGGCATCGGCCTCGGCGGCCGACGTTTCGACCTCGGCCGCGCTGGCCACTCCGTCGGGCGCGCGCGCTGGTTCGAGCACGGGTGCTGGTTCGGGCACGGGTGCTGGTTCCGGGGCCGGGTCGGGTAGCTCAGGCGACTCCACGGTGCCGATGATCGGGGCGGGAATCGTCGTGCTGGTCCTCCTGGCGGGCGGCCTCTGGCTCGTGCTGATGAGGCGCCGCCAGGCCGGGGGCTGACCTTCGGGTGTGGGCGCCCGGCGAGGATCGGGCGCCAGCGATCGTCACGATCGGCCGCAGCACCGCCCGGTTCCGTTTGGTGCATCCTGAGCGGGCCACGCCGCCAAACACCGCGGGCTCCTCGAAGCCGGAAGGAGAACCTCATGCCGCACGCAGAACGGGTCGTCGACATCCTCGCCGGCCGGACGGCGGTCGGCGCGCGGACGACGGTCCAGGGGTGGATCCGGACACGTCGCGATTCGAAGGCCGGGCTCTCGTTTCTGCACGTTCACGACGGGTCCTGCTTCGACGCTCTCCAGGTCGTAGCCCCGGCGACGTTGGCGAACTACCAGGACGAGATCCTGCATCTGACCGTCGGCTGCGCCGTGACCGTAATCGGCATCGTCACGGCATCCCCCGCCCAAGGGCAGGCGGTCGAACTCCTGGCCGACTCAGTCACCGTGGTCGGCTGGGTCGACGACCCTGACACTTACCCGATCTCGCCCAAGCGACACACGTTCGAATTCCTCCGGGAGGTCGCCCACCTGCGCGCCCGTACGAACACCTTCGGCGCGGTGGCCAGGGTCCGGCACTGCCTCGCGATGGCCGTCCATCGCTACTTCGACGAGCACGGCTTCTACTGGGTGCACACGCCGATCCTGACCGCCAGCGATGCCGAGGGCGCGGGAGAGCTGTTCCGCGTCTCGACCCTCGACCTGGCCAACCTCCCGCGCACGCCCGAGGGCGCGGTCGACTACTCCCAGGATTTCTTCGGCAAGCCGGCATTCCTCACCGTCTCCGGCCAGCTGAACGTGGAGACGTACTGCCTGGCGCTTTCGAAGGTCTACACCTTCGGGCCGACGTTCCGCGCGGAGAACTCGAACACCAGCCGGCATCTGTCGGAGTTCTGGATGGTCGAGCCCGAGATCGCGTTCGCCGACATCTCGGACAACGCCGACCTGGCCGAAGACCTGCTGCGGTACAGCTTCCGCGCGATCCTGGACGAGCGCGCCGACGACATGGCCTTCTTCGCCGAGCGGATCGACAAGGAAGCGGTCACCCGGCTCGAGGACCTCGTCAAGTCGAGCTTCGCGCGGATGGAGTACACCGAGGCGATCGATGTCCTGAAGCGGTCGGGTCGTTCTTTCGAGTTCCCGGTGGAGTGGGGCGTCGCCCTGCAGGCCGAGCACGAGCGATACCTGTGCGAGGAGTACGCGAAGCGGCCGGTAGTCGTCGTCAACTACCCCAAGGAGATCAAGGCGTTCTACATGCGCCTCAACGACGACGGGCGCACCGTCGCGGCGATGGACGTGCTGGCCCCCGGCATCGGCGAGATCGTCGGCGGCAGCCAGCGCGAGGAGCGCCTCGACGTGCTCGATGCGCGGCTTCGCGAGACGGGGCTCGATCCCGCCGGGTACTGGTGGTATCGCGATCTGCGCCGCTACGGCACCGTGCCGCACGCCGGGTTCGGGCTGGGGTTCGACCGGGCGGTTGCCTACGCCACGGGCATGGCCAACATCCGAGACGTGATTCCGTTCCCGCGCACGCCCGCCAGCGCCGACTTCTAGCCGACTTCAGGTTGCGCCGCCGGAGGGGCGGGCGGCGCGGCGGCCCGCGTCAGCCAGCCGAGACGCCGATTAGTGTGGCAATGGCTCGGTATCGGTGACCGGCAGTCACACGGCGGGCTTCGCGGGCGACGGAGGGTCGGCCACGTTCCCGGCCGGACGACCCTCATCGGGCGGCGTGCCGCTCGAATCAGTCGGAGGGCCCGCCGGAGTCTCCGACGACCGTCGAGCCTCCCAGGGAAGCACCGGCATCGCCTCTTCGATGGCTCGGTAGGATCGCATGACCTCACGATTGACGAGGAGCGTCTCCACTACCTCGACAACGTCGTCTCCGCCGCGCTGATACTTCACCGTCGCCTCGGTCAACGGCACCCAGGGCAGGCGCTGCAGGCTCAGGCCGAGCGGCGTCGCCCCCGGTCTGCCATGTACCCTCCCGTCCACCCGGTATGGCCCGACCTCGACCTCGACGTGGGTCGTCCAGGTGTGCAGCCGGCGCGACGTGTCGCCTCGAGGCCCGCTCGCGACGACCGCGCAGAGTTCGTCGCGCTCGATCGTGAGCTCGGCCAGCGCGACGAGATGGCCATCGGCCAGACCCTCGAGCTGGGCGTCGCGGACGAGCAATTCCACGGAATGATCGAGCTTGTCGGACAGACGACCCTCGCCGAGCTCGATCTGGCCGTACACGCGGCAGTCACCTGCGTAAGCGTTGAACTCGACCATAGCTGCATCTTAGTCCAAGGATCCCGTACTCCGGAAGCCCTCAGCCCTCGACTCTACAGATCGCCCCCAACAGTGCGCGCGATGGAACGGACGCAGCCGGACTCTGACACCATGTCACCGCGATGGCCTGCGGTTCGTCTCACACCCACTCTCGAGTTCCTTCACTACTACCTGGAGAACGGCACGGACGCTGACCGGGAACACGTTCCGTCGGAAGCCGGCGAGCCGGACCGCATTGCGGTGAGCGGCCGCCGGTTCGGGCGCGTCCCACGCCTGGAGTCGCCCCTGGCCGCGTCGCTGCTCTCATACCTGCTGCCCGGACTGGGTCAGCTGGCCATGGGCCGCGGCCGCTCGGCTGGTCTCCTGCTGGTGCCTTCCCTGCTCGGCCTCGGTTGGATCGGTGTTCAGCTCAGTCAGGGTCTGGCCTGGTCCGGGCTCAGCCTCTTCGACGACACGTTCGTGGCGACGCTGGTCGGGATCGTGGCGATGCTGGGAATCCTGCGCGTGGTCGCGGTCGGCCACGCTTTCCTTGCCGCCCCGGGCCGGACGCGACGGCCGAGGCTCGTGAACGCCATCGTGGCCGCGCTCGTGCTCTCCATCGCGATCACGCACGTCCTGGTGATCGCCGGAGCCTGGGACGTCTACGCGACCGGGGCCGCGATCAACAGCAACGACATGGTCAGCAACAGCGCCCTGGCGGGCGGATCCCCCTTCGCCACCCCGGCGGCACAGACCCCGTCCCCCACGCCAACGCCAACGCCGACGCTCGAGCCAACGTCCACGCCGGAGGACATATCGGCTTTCGAACCCTACGCCTCCGCGGGCCCGAGCGCCCAGCCGGCGCCCACTTACTGGTCCAACCCCGACCGGATCACCTTCCTGCTGATAGGCGTGGACTTCATGACGGGCCGTTCTCACGCCCTGACCGACAGCATGATCCTGGCCACGCTGGACGTTCACACCAACAAGGCCACCATCATCAGCGTGCCCCGCGACACCGCCAACTTCGACCTGTACTACGGCGGTTGGGTCGGTCCCTCGTTCAAGCTGAACGAGCTGATGTCCGCGGCATCTTCGCCCAGCTTCGGCTCACCCGACTCGGGGGTCAGGACCCTCGCCAGGGAGGTGGGGTTCCTGGTGGGACTGCCCGTGGACTACTACGCCGCGGTAGACCTGGAAGGCTTCGTGAAGATCGTGAATGCCATGGGCGGCGTTGACCTGGACGTCAAGGTCGCGGTTAACGACCCGTTCACGGGTACCTTCGTGCCGGTGGGCCCGATCCACATGGACGGTCACCTGGCCCTCAAGTACGCGCGGTCTCGTGAGTCCAGCACCGACTACGCCCGTTCGCGTCGCCAGCAGGAGGTCCTGATCGCCCTGGCTCGGAAGGTCGTGACCCCCGAGGTTGTCCCGCAACTGCCGACGCTGCTGTCGCTAGCGGGCACGACCATCGCCACGGACTTCCCGATGAAGTACGCCCGCAACTTCGTGAGTGCCTTCAGGCGCGTCGGGACGCCGACCCAGTGCGTCCTCGGACCGCCCTACAGCTATCGGCCCAGCCCGCTGAGCACCAACGGCACATGGACCACCCGGCTGGACATCGACCGCGTGGCCGGGCTTTCGGTCTACCTCTTCGGTCGCGAGAGCCTCTACTACGGCAGGCCGGGAGTCGTCCCGGCACCCTGCGCGTCCTAGACGAACGCGCCTCCGAGGCGCCTCCGGACCGGCGTACGCGCCCCGAGCTCGGAGAAGAACCGTCGCGCGAGTTCCAGCGACGACAAGGGCCTCGACGCGTACGCCGCGCGGCGTTCACGGCAGACCCAGGTGGTGATCCTGGAGCCACGGACCGCGCCGCAGCCCGAGAGCAATCGTCCTTCGTAGTCCGATTTGTGGCTCCGGCGGGTCTCCCCCACCAAGGCGTTGGGGGTATTCTGTAGCTTGCACGTTCCGCAACTGACCGCTGTACGGACAGTCTTAGGCCGCCAGCATGGTGCTCATGAGGAGGCGGCCATTCTGAAGCGGCTCAGGAGTCATCCTCTCGCGGTGTCCATCGTGTTGCTCCTCGCGATTCTCGCGTCCCTGGTCGCGCTCCTTGACTCACTGCCGGACTTCTTCGGCCAAACCTCTCCGTGGCTGGGGGATCACGTGGCTCTGCTGGGCGTGACCACCCAACAGGTCTTGGCCGCCACGGTAATGGCCCTAGCTTTTGCTCTCTTCGCCGTTGTGATCCTCCAGGTACGGTCGAATGCCAAGAAGGTCGGTCCGCTAGTCCGCGCAGTTGACACCACGATCACTTGGCTGTACCGCAGGGACAAATGGGACGGGTTGTCTGAGGGAGGGCGAAACAGGGAACCTGCAGAGCCGACTTACGCCGCGGACAAGTACCGCGAGATTGGCCTGGTTCTGGATCACGACCTGCCTGACCAGATCATCGCCGAGAAGGACTTTCCGGTAGCCAGGGCATCTGGCGCTGGCCTGCACTCGCAGCTGATCAAAGAGCGGTCAGCCAACCAACGAACTCGGGAGATGCTCGCAGCCGAGCAGGCGAGGGGCGCGCGGTTGCGATCCGAGCTGGCACGGATGCCGTCCCTAAACTGGGCCGCGCCGCCGGCCTCTGCCGTCGACATCCTCCCCGCTACAGCCGCAGCGACACGGCGGCCAACTGCGACGGCACCAGCATCACTGACGGTCGATGGGGTTGCGGATCTCCTGGGCTTCGTAGCGCACCTGTCCCAAGGCCAGACCGAGGCCGCAGCCTCATCCTCTCTCACCCCGTATCTCGGCCTTCGAGCTGTCGCGATTGGCACCGTGTATAAGGTGTCGAGTCTTCCCGATGGTCGCGTACTCGTGCAGCTCGACTACAGCCTCTTCGACGACCGCCCGAGCATCATGCTGGAGTTCTCTGGCGCGCAAGCCGGCCGCGCGAGGGATCTCCGGAAAGGGGCTTCCGTCAAGGTTGAGGGTCAGATTGAGGAGCTGAGCGAATCGGTTGTCGGACTTATCGAATGCGAGATGATCTGACAGAAGACCAAGGGGATTGGCGAGCCGGGAGGGATTCGGGCGAGTGAGAACAACAAGGGGACACAATCCGGAGCTGTATCCATCTGGCTCCGAGTATGAGGGCCGAGACAGCTAGCCCTCGTCCAGCTGCAAGACCCATCGGTCATCGCGGACGAGCGGAGTCGCGGTGCCGTCGCGGCTGACCCCGTCAACGGCCACGTCCGGCCCGCCAACTACCACGTCGGTGTGCACCGCCGACACGTTGAGCCCGGCGGCGAGTAGCTCGGCGTGGCTCATGGCGTCGCCGCCTGCCAGGACGAACGGGAAACCCCGACCCCAGGCGATGTGGCAGCCGGCGTTCTCGTCGAACAGGGTGTCATGGAACATGACCCCGGCCCGCCGGATCGCCGACGAACCGTCCACCATCGAGACCTCGCCCAGGAAGGCAGCCTGATCGTCCGTGGCAAGCTGGGCCCGCACGAGTTCCGCGCCCTCGTCGGCGTCGACCTCGACGATCCGGCCGCCCTCGAAGCGAAGACGCAGGCCCGTCACCAGGGCTCCCGCGCCGGGCATGACGAGCGGGCGTGTGCATGCGACCGTGCCCTCGGCGCGGCGCCAGTGTGGGCTGGTGTAGACCTCCTCCGTGGGCAGGTTCGCGACGTACTCGATCCCGGACTTCGTCTGCATCTTGCCGGAGTGCCAGACGCCACCGGCGATCAGCCCTACCGTGAGGTTCGTGCCGGGGCCCGTGAATCGGATGGCGTCGAAGGCCTGGCGATCGAGGGCCGACTTGCGAGCCGCGAGCCGGGCCAGGTGCTCTTGCCACGCGGCGACCGGGTCGGGGTCGTCCAGCCGGTTGGCGATAGCGACCGCCTGCCAGAGCCGCTCGGTGTCCGGTTCGCCGAAGACCTGGCGCGCCCAGCCCTCGTTCGGGGCTGCGGCTATGGTCCATGCGACATCGCCGCTGAGCACGGCCTTCATGCTCTCCTCGCGCAGCTCCTGAGACTGGGCCGCGATGATGCGGGCTGAGTCCAGGCCGTCGAAGAGGTGCGGATCCGGGTTGCCGGTGAGCCGAATCCAGGCCCAGCCGTGGGCGCGCAGCCAGCGAAGCTCGTCGAGCTCGAAGGGATAGGCGACCCCGAGGGCTTCCGCGGGCGCGTGTTCGATGGCGGCTCGGCCCACGACGAGGTCCTCGTAGCGCAGCAGAACCCGCCGGGCGCCGGCAAGGTAGGCATGTTCCGCGACAGCACGTGCGATCGACGCATGCTCCACCAGGCTCGAGAGCAGGACGTCCTGTCCGGGCTGCACGTTGGCTCCAATTCGGACGATCAACTCCGCGTAGCGGTCGAGAAGTTCCGCCCGGGCCGGAACCGCCGGCGAGGGTCTTTGGCCGGACAACATGCTGTTCACCGCCTCCGTTGCCTCCCGAATGACCACCTGATCATGCCTCGCGCGATCGTGGGCGTCGAGAGGCGACCCGCAAGGGACGCGTAGGAGACGGAGCCAGAACGAAGTCCCTTGGAGGCGACTCCGGGGGCCTCCTCACGCTCAGGAGGGGTGCGCCCGGAGGGCGTCGGACGCGCGCTAATGGCCTGCGGGATCCCGATTGAGGGTCGCGCTGAGTGGCTCGAGGCCGCAAGGGTGGTTCGAGACGAAGGGCGGCAGTCGCCCGACGCTACGGAACCATTGGCTGGCGCGACCACCGGCGTACGGACGACTGCGGTCGGGGCACCCCGAAAGGCGCGGTAGACTTGGTCAGATGAACGATGTGAAGCTCGGAGCGCTCTGCTGGAACCAGTACACGGAATGGTCGCCGCTGCTGGAGGCAGGGAAACGGGCGGACCGGCTTGGCTATGACACCCTGTGGACGTGGGACCATGTCTATCCCATCGTCGGGTCGGCCGACGGCCCGATGTTCGAGGCATGGCTCACGATTACCGCGTGGGCGGTGGCCACGCAGCACGTCCGGATCGGTCTCATGGTGGGCGCCAACACTTTCCGCGAGCCGGCCCTCGTCGCGAAGATGGCAACCACGCTCGACCACATCAGCAACGGCCGAGCCATTCTTGGGATCGGCGCGGCCTGGTTCGAGACTGAACACGTCGCGTTTGGGTTGCCGTTCGGGAGCGGCTTCCCGGAGCGCCTGCGATGGCTGGGAGAGGCTTTGCCGGTCATACGCGGCATGTTGCGCGGCGAGGCGCCAACCGCGCGCGGCGAGCACTACCACGCGAAGCAGGTCCGGAACGACCCACCACCACTCCAACCTGCGCTGCCGATCCTCGTCGGTGGCGACGGCGAGAAGGTGACCCTCAAGCTCGTTGCGAAATATGCAGACGCGTGCAACATCGGCGGTGGTGTCGCCAACGTCCGGCTCAAGGATGCGGTGCTCAAACAGCACTGCGCCGACGTCGGACGTGACGAACGCGAGATCGAGCGCACCACCGGCATTGGCGTGCCCGTTATCCGAGACTCGCGCGAGGAGGCAGAACGGGTATTCCGGTCACTCTTCGAGCACAACGGCGGGGCACGGGTCTGGCAGGACCAGCCGGTTGGAACGCCGGAGGACGTGGCCGAGAAGCTGGTGCCCTACCTCGAGATCGGCTACCGGCACCTTGTCGCCGGCTTCCCCTCCCCATACGACGAGGAAACGATGACGAGGCTCATGACTGAGGTGAAGCCGAGTCTCGAGCGCGTCTGATCTTCGGACCCGAGACGCCTTCGGACTCCCACGATGGCTGGATGGTCGTCGTACCGTACACCCGCGAACCCAGTCTATCGGCGCCTAGAGTGTCCAAGGGAACTCCAGGCGGGCAATCTCCCCGAACGCGACCAGTTTCGCCCGCTTAATCCCAGTCCACACTCGTGTCGACGGTTGCTCCGCGGCAGCCACGGGCCCCTTTGCTATGGGGGCGCGGATGCTCCACCTAAGCTCTACCCTGTGTGCTGTCAACCTGCTCTAAGGAGACCGCGGTGGCCAAGGACAAGAAGGCGAAGGACAAGAAGGACAAGAAAGGGAAGTAGCGCGCGACCCCGACGTGATCGTGGCCCCGGAACAGGCACAGCTGACCGGGGCCACGTCGAACCCGCCAACGGATTGAGTCAGGCTTCTCCACATTCCGCCACACCGCCCGCGGGTTTGGTGGACAAGTCAGGGAGGCAGGCCGCCAGTTGGTGGACAAGTCGCTTGTGCGAATCCCTTCGAACATTCATTCTAAATCTTGCCCGAAGGGGCCGTCATTCACAGTCGAGCCGGACCGGGGAGCAATCTCGGGGACGGTACCGGGAGACCGGGCCGACGACCGCAAGGCCGCCGGCAACGGATCCGGCGGCGTGTCGACGATCGCGAGCAATTGCGGTTGCTGGTGTGCCAGTCGGCGGACAGCCGGTTCCTTTGGGCGCTTCTTTGCCCGCCGCCGACCTCAGGACCCATGCACGCCGTCTGCTCGCAAGCACAGGACGGCCGAACGCGTGGCCGGTGCGATGGAGGGCCTGCGGCCCCGGCCTGTGCAAGCCGCGAGGGGCGGCGCGAAAACGGCCCGACGCCCTTCTGAGGTCCGGCGATGTGGAGCTGCAACGGCAGCGCCTCGCCGGCGGTACTCCCGGAGCGCCGGGTCCTCCTCATTGTGACCCTGTTGGCGGCCGCTGACCATCCTCCCGCCTGGACGAGGGGTCGGTGCGGCCTGCCGCCACTTCGCCACCAATGGCCCTGACACTTGCACCAGCGGCCGGCGCACACTCCAAGTCGTCCTCGGAAGGTGCCGACGCGCGGCCTGTCGAAGGTAGGAGGTCATCATGAGCACCATCGTTGGGTCTCCCGATCTCGTCGTCGTGAGCAAGTACACGCGCGGCGTGGTCGGGCCGAGCCTCGGGACCGCCGGGACTGTCAGAGACGGCGGGCGGATCCGCACCGTCACGCCGCCCGGCTGCTGGGGCCCGATGATCACGCCCATCTTCGCCGGGGGCCACGAGGTCTCCTGGCCGGTGGCGGTCGAAGGCGCCAGGGTGGGCGACGCCATCGCCATCAGCATCGAGAAGGTCGAAGTCCTTTCCCGAGCGACCAGCTCGGGAACAATGACCACCAATCCGGCGGCGTTCGGGAGCGACCCATTCGTTGACCACAAGTGCCCCGGCTGCGGCACGCTCTGGCCGGAGACCCGCCTGGAGGGCACTGGTTCCGAGGCCGTGCGCTGCGTGAAATGCGGCGCCGAGTGCAGCCCGTTCAAGTTCGATGAGGGCTACACGATCACGTTCGACGACGATCGGGTCATGGGCCTGACGGTCGACGAGCGGGCCGCCCACGCGTTCGCGCTCGACGCCCGTGAGGTCGCGGCCCTGCCCGAGGGTGCCGAACAGCACCCGATCCTCGTGTATGAACCCCACACCATCCCGGGCACCCTCTCGCGGCTGCGCTCGTTCATCGGCAACATCGGAACGATTCCGTCGAAGGATATGCCCGACTCCCACAACGCCGGCGACTTCGGCTCATTCCTCCTCGGGGCCTCTCACAAGTTCGCCATGACCGAGGAGGAGCTCCGGGAGCATCGGACCGACGGCCACCTCGACTGCGACTCGGTGCGCGTCGGGGCAATCCTCGTGGTCCCGGTCAAGGTGGACGGTGGCGGGATCTACATCGGCGACTCGCACGCCAACGAGGGCGACGGGGAGCTCGCCCTGCACACGACCGACATAACGGCCCAAGTCGAGGTCAGGGTGGACGTGCTCAAGGGTGTGCACCTCGAGGGGCCGGTCCTGCTGCCGGTCGCCGAGGATCTGCCCTGGATCGCGCGGCCATTCACGACCGGCGAGCTCGAGCGCGGGCGCAAGCTCGGCGAGCGCCACGGCGTGCGGGTCCAGGCCGATGTCGCCCCGGTCCAGTTCATCGGCACGGGTCCGACCATCAACGCTGCCGCCGACAACGCCATCGCGAGAGCGGCGACGCTGCTTGGCATCAGCGAGTCCGAGGTTCGCAACCGCTGCACGATCAGCGGTAACGTCGAGATTGCCAGGCTGCCGGGGGTGGTGCAGCTCACGATGCTGGCCCCCCTTGCTCTGCTGGACCGCGCCGGCCTCGGTGACCTGGCGCGAAGGCAGTACGGTCTTTAGGCTCGTGCCGATAATCGAAAGGCGTGAGATGGCTTCGTCGCGCACGACGGAGTGCAACTAGGCGCAGAAGCTGGGCGGGGGCTCGTTCGGCAGGAGAGGACGCACGGCCAGCACGCGCTCCTCCTTCGCGGTGTCGAGGAAGACGGCCCCAGCGTGGGCAGTCTTGATGGAGGGCAGTTGGGTCGTGAGGCCGGCGCCCGAGAGTACCGCACAGCGTTCCTGGGCGTTGCCGGGGTCGACCAGCTTCCCGAAGTGGGTCCAGGTCCCCAGTCGCCATTGAGCCGTCCCGGGCGATGGATTCGGATGTCCCCATATCTCGCCCTCCCACAGGGCCTCGCTTGGCAGGTCCGCGATGACAGCCATCGTGGTGGGATCCCATGCCCTCGGCGTCCCGAGCTCGTCACCGAGCCAGCCGGACATGCCCCCCAGGTGGGAGACGAGGTCCACGAAGGCACCGTATGTCCCGGGCGCGGGCACCGCTGCCGGAGTAGCAGCGCCTGACTCGCTGGCGCAACCCCCGGACAGGTCGTGGGTCACACCGTCGATCACTATCTGGACATAGGTCGTGCCCGCGCCGGCCACCCCGCCGGCCCCGCCGGCGCATCCGAATTCGTGCGTCGCGCCAAGCAAGCCGTCGTGGTCCATCCGCGCGGCGATCGTTCTGATCCCGGCCTGGCTGATGGTTGCCGTCATCGGGGACACGTACAGCGGCGTGGGCTTGGTGTCGTCTCGGATCGAATACCGGTCCAACGTGTAGTAGAGACTCCCTCCTGAGATTGCGAGGCTCGAGAAGAAGAAGTTGCTGGGACCCACCGACGCGTTCACGGACCACATCCGGACGTACAAGCTGAGAGCGCGTGCGGAGGCGGTCGGCGTGGATAGACTCGGCGGCTCGGTGGGCAGTGCGCTGGGCGACTCGATGGGAGTCACGCCTGGCGACCCGACGGGAAGCGCGCTCTCGGTTGCGGGCGCGGACGGCACTTCACTGGCGGAGGCGGCCACCGACGGCGGCGGATTGGTCGAGGCGGACGGGGTGGCGCTCGGGTGCGTGGTCCCGCAGCCTGACAGAAGCACGCATAGCCCGATCGCCAGGCAGGCGCGGGCCGTCGAGTGGACGGAACGATCGATCATCGAAATCATCGTCTTCCCATCCGGAGCTCGTGGCGATCCAGCCCAAGCCCCTGCTCGAAGCGGCTCGCGCAGCGCCGGTGGCGTGCCACCAGTCGCTCCAACAAAGGTATCGGTCGGAACCCCGCTGGGGAGAAGTGACGCGGCTCGAGGCAACCGAGGTTCTCGCGGGCGTGTGGTCGAAGTCGGTTCCGGAGCGGACCGAAAGTTGCCGCGGGTGGTGCTGAAGCAGCCGATCGCGGTATCCGACGCACTGATGAGGGCCTGGGTCGGACCGCGCCGAAGCGAACTCGCGAAACCAGGGGCCCGCATCGGTGTTCCGGCGCGCCCAGAGGGGTTCGCGCGCGCGAACAACAACGAGTGCCCCCCAAACAGCCAGTTGAGAGGCCTGCAAGCCGATGGCGCCGGTCCAAGAGGCCCCAGCTGCATGCTGCCCGTCACTCCCCGGCGTGGCCTTGAACCGCCGCCATCACCAATCGAACACGGTTGACCGCGTCGACCAGTCGCAGCGTCCCGCCGGAGAAGACGTACTCGAGCACCATGCCGTCGAGGAGGGCGGCGAACATGCGGGCGAGCCCGTCAACGTCCAGGTCCGGCGGCAGCTCGCCGCGGTTGACGCTCTCTCGCAGGATGATTGTGGAGAACATGACGGAGCGCTCGAAACGGCGGGCCATGAGATCCCGTATCAGCGGCCGCCGCGAGGCCTCACTCCATGCCTCCGCCAGGAAGGCCGGGCCGCCTGGAATTTCCACCGTGCCCCTCCACCAGCCCCCCATCGCCCGCTCCATGCGATCCCAGATCGATCCCACGGCCTGCGTGTCGGCGAGGAGCGCTTCCATCTCCTCCCGGCCGGTGTCGTCGATGCTGGCCCTGATGAGCTCGTCCTTGTTCGGGAAGTAGTTGTAGATCGCGCCCACGGATAGGCCGCAGGCGGCGACGACGTCGTCGATGCTCGCCCGATGGAAGCCCTTCTCGATGAAGACCCGAAAAGCGGCCTTGAGGATGCGCTGACGGGTGGCCTCTTCGCGTTCGGCCGAGATGCGCGGCATGCCTGTTCCTCCAGAGTCGGTTAGTAGAGTGAACGCTCGCACTGAACTATCAACCTAATCACTAGGCGCGAATAGGGCCAAATGGCACATGCAAAGCGAGCGCTCGCTCTACTATTGTCGTCGCCATCGCGGCCGAACGAGCCGCGGACAAGCTTCACCGAAGGACGGAAAGATCATGGACAAGGCGATGGACAAGACCTCGCAGGGCCTCGAGAGCCTGCTCGATACCGTTGGCTGGGGCCTCTTCTTCATCATGTCGGGCGTCGTGCTGCTCGTGCCTGGACTGCCGGACGGCAGCTGGCTGGTCGGCCTCGGCGCCCTCTTCCTCGGCCTCAGCGCGGTCCGCTTCGCGACCGGCCTGCCGGTGAGCAGGTTCGCAGTGGCAGTCGGGATCGTCGCCGTGGCCGTGGGCGCCGCCACGATTGCCGGCCTTGCGGTGCCGTGGTTCTCACTGCTGCTGATCCTGTGCGGCCTGGCAATCGTGGCCGGAGAGCTCACCCGTCGACTGCGGTAGGAATAGCGATCCAACGGAGGAGGACACGAAATGGAAGGGCCATTCGAAAACGGTATGCCGGTCTTGAGTCGGGAGCCCTGGACGGTCAAGGTGGCGGTCTGGAGCGCACGACATCGCTACCCGGTCTTCGCCGCGTGGCTCGTCCTGATCGCGGGTCTGATGTTCGGGGCGGTTGCCCTGGGCGGCCAGCGCTCGCAGTCGGTCATGGAGAAGGGCCAGGCGATCGGCGACTCGCAGACCGGCTGGACCGCCTACAACGACGCCGACGCCAACGTCCCGAGCAAGGTCCAGACCGAGTGGTTCTACCTGATCGTGTCGAACCCGGCCGGCCAGCTGGACACCACCGAGAACCGGGCCGCGATCGACGCGATGACCCAGCGGCTCACCGGCCTGACCGCGACCTACAACGGCGCCACGGTCCCGGTCTTCTACGAAGATCCGGCCGGCCAGATACCCGCGGTGGTGGATCCCTACGTGCTGGCCGCGCTCGCGCCCGACCAGGCGCCCGGCGTTCTTTCCGCGGACGGCACCACGGCCATCATCACGGCCCGCATCTCGGGCGACAACAACGAGGCGACCGCCAAGGCCGAAGCCATCGAGCCGGTGGCGGCCGAGCTCAAGGCGCAGTATCCGAACCTGACGATCTACGCCTTCAACAACCGCCTCATGAACAAGGACTTTGGCAACTACGTCAACAACAGTCTCGATGGGCTGCTCCTGCCCACGATGATCGTCACCCTGGTCATCCTCCTGGTCGCCTGCCGGTCGTTCGTGGCCGCGCTGGTCCCGATCGCCCTGGCCATTTCGGCGATCACGGGAGCGATGGGCCTGGTCGGCATCTACAGCCAGACGGTCGCGCCGGTGAGCCAGTACGTCGGCCAGATCGTGGTCATGATCGGGCTGGCGGTGGCCGTCGACTACTCGCTCTTCGTAATCTCGCGCTTCCGCACCGAACGCGGCCGCGGCAACGTGAGCTTCTTCGGCATGGCCTCCCGCGCGCTCTCGGGCGGCTGGAATGGCATGCGGGCCAGCCTGCGCGAGCAGGAAGGCCCGCGCTGCAGCGCGCAGGGTCGGACCAAGTTCGGGGCCATCGAAGTGGCCAGCTCCACCGCGGGCCGCGCCGTCTTCTTCAGCGGCATGGCGGTCATGATCTCGCTGGGCGGCCTGCTTCTCATCGACGACGACGTCTTCAAGTCGCTCGCCATCGGCTCGATCTCGGTCGTCCTCATCTCGGTCGTCGGCAGCCTCACGTTCCTGCCCGCGATGCTGGCGATCCTGGACCGGTGGGTCCTCCGCTTCGGCATCCCGGTCCTGGCTCGAGACCGCGGCGAAGGCCGCGGTATCTGGGGCACGATCGTTCGGGCCGCCACGGCCCGGCCGGTTGTCGCTGCGGCGGCTGCGGGCGCGTTGCTCCTCGCGGTGGCCTTCCCGGTTTCCAAGCTCCAGCTCGGCTCGACGACCAGCGACCCCAGCACGCTGCCTCACAGCGTCGAGGGCGTTCGAGCCTGGGACCTGATCTCTCAGAAGTGGCCTCAGGGCCGCCAGCTGACGATCGAAGTCATCGTCACCGACGCGGCCAAGCCGGCCACCAGGGCGGCCATCGAGAACTACGTCGCGGCCGTCAAGGCCGGCAAGATCGCCGGCGTCAACGCCAGCTCGGTCAGCGTATCCGTGGCCGGCGACGGCACCGTCGCCGACATCGCCACTCCGATCCCCGGCGGCCCCAACGACGTCGCCAACTGGGATCTGGCCCGCCAGTTCCGTACAACCGTCGTCCCGACCTACTTCGGCTCCCTGGCCGACACGAAGGTCTACGTCTCGGGTGACGCGGCCTACACGATGGACTCTTCCAACTGGTACGGCGGCCAGATGCCGCTGGTGATCGTGTTCGTCCTGGGCATGAGCTTCCTGCTCCTGCTCGTCGCCTTCCACTCGATCGTGATCCCGCTCAAGGCGATCATCCTCAACCTGCTATCGGCCGGGGCGGCCTTCGGGGTCCTGGTCCTGCTCTTCCAGGAGGGCTGGTTCAAGGACTACACGGGCATCCGGCCCAACGTCATCGAGGCCTGGGCGCCGGCCATGATCTTCACGATCCTGTTCGGCCTCTCGATGGACTACCACGTCTTCATCCTCACCCGGGTCAAGGAAGCTCGAGACCGCGGCCTCGCCTCCACCGACGCGGTGGTCAAAGGCATCACCATCACGGCCGGCACGGTCACCAGCGCCGCCGCGATCATGGTCTGCGTCTTCGGGGCCTTCTTCACGATCCAGCTGACGGTCATGCAGGAGCTGGGCATCGGCCTGGCGGTGTCGATCCTGGTGGACGCGACGCTGACTCGCTGCCTGCTGCTCCCCTCGCTGATGAAGCTCCTGGGCGAGTTGAACTGGTGGATGCCGAGCTTCCTGCGCTGGGTCCCCCGGATCACCATCGAAGGCGAGACCGAGGACGCGCTCGACGCCGGCATCGACGCGGACTTCGACGAGGACGGCCTCGGCCAGGCGGCAGCCTAGCCCCACCACACAGGGCGGCGACGATCCTCCTCCCGTCGCCGCCAGACCCAACCCCTAAAGCGGCCCCGCGGACCCCTCCCGCGGGGCCGCTCTCTCCGACCCGCATTGCTGCATCGGTTGCCACGTTTCCGGGCGAGCCAGGATCACAACCCCTGGCAGCGCGTGACCAGCCCGGCGGCGCGATGTCCGTCCACCGCGACGAGTAGGCCACCTGGATGTCGATCCGCTGCGGCAAAGAACCGGCGGGCCCGTGGTCGGACCCGCCGGTCATCTCGAACGAAGTGTCTGTCGCGCCCGGCGATCCGGGCGTGGAACCAGCGGCGGATCGACCGTCGCTGGATTTCGACGGACGCGATGCCCAGCCCGCCGAAGGCGACGCTGATCAGCAGGGCCAGAAGCGGGATCGAGCTGTTGCCCGAGCCGTCGGTGGTGCTGGTGGGCGGCGGGGTCAGAGCCGGCGTGCCCGTCTCGCCCTGGAAGGACTGGAACGCGGTGGGGCACGGAGTCGCAGTCTGGAAGGCGGCGCGGTTGCGGTGGCAGTCGCCGTTGCCGTGGCTGTTTCGGTCGGGCAGGCCCTCCTAGCTCGACGCGGTGGCGACGAGCGTGTAGAAGGAGATGGCCGCGACGGACATCTGGAAGGAGAGCCCAAGCGCGTATGGGGCCACGGACCCGAAGGCGAGCGCGTTCAGGGCAAACAAGCCGCCCGCTAAGACCGATGCGCCGAGCATTATGAGCGTGCTGCGGGTCAGGAAGACTCCTGCGCGGGCGAACTGCCGGCCGCGCAGAACGATGATGAACAGCACGTAGAGGGCGACCGCGGCGCTCGCCAGCACGAGCGCCTCCCGAGCGTCATTGAGGGCGTAGTAGGCGACCAGCGGTAGAAGGCTCTCGAACATTACGTTGAAGCTCGTCGAGACGATCGCTCGCTGCCTGATCCGTTGGCCAGCGCTCCACGAGCCGTTCGGGGGTGCAAGCGCCGACGTGATCGCCGCGAACCCCGCGATGACGACCGCGAGCTGTGCGATCCCGATCAGCAGCGCTTCACCCGGCATGGTCGGCAATCCTAGGGGTTGTCGGTCATGGGCCGAGATCACGGCCCTCACGCTCGCCGTCGCTCCTTGTGAAGGCCGACCTGTTGCTTGCGATGTATGACCGGATCATCGTCAAGGGCCGATCGATCGTCGCGGCACGGCTGACGCCGGCTGCATATTCGAACGGCCTGGCGCTCGCCCTGCCTCAGGTTGTCATGGCGCCCGGAGGGCGTCGGGCGCGCGCGAACAACAACGAATCGAGCGTCTGGCGCGAACTTGCCGGACGAACTCGATTGCCGTAAGCTTTACCTATGAGTGCACTAGTAAAGACCGCTCGCCGTCGCGGGTATACCAAGGTGAGCGCCAAGAACCAGATCACGATCCCGCAGGACGCCCTCGTTCGGGCGGGGCTCAAAGTGGGCGATCGGCTTCGGGCGGAAGCAGGACGGCCCGGTGAACTGATCCTGGTCCGCGAGGAGGATCCGGTCGATCGATTCGCCGGCTCATTGACGGGCGCCTTCGATCCGGATCACCTCGACGAACTGCGCCGCGAATGGCGCTGACGGTTCTCGACGCCGGCGTCATCATCGCGATTCTCGATTCGAGCGACGCCCACCATACCGCTGGCAGGGAGGCGGTGACGCAGGCTCGGAGTCGAGGCGAAGAGCTGGCCATCCCGGCCTCTGCATACGCGGAAGTGCTCGTGGGACCTTGCCGGCAGGGTGCGAGCGCGGCCGCGAAGGTCGATGAGTTCCTGGCCGCGCTTCCTGCTCGGGTAGAGCCGGCGACTCGTGAAGTGGCCGCGACCGCAGCCAAGCTGAGGGCCCAACACGGAGCCAAGCTCCGGCTGCCGGACGCTCTGGTCGTAGCAACAGCGATGGAACTGCGCGCCAGCCTCTTGCTGACGACGGATGGCGGCTGGCCATCGCTGCCGGTCCCGGTCAGGGTCGTCGCAGGAACGGCCGCGCCCTGACCTCAAGGAGATCTTGCGCGCCCGGAGGGGTTCGGACGCATGAGAACAACAACCCGGTCAGAAGACCGCGGGGGAGACGGCCGGCCTGCTCTCAGATACTGGGCCGCTGCTTCATCCCCAGGATGAACCAGAGGCCGCCAAGGACCAGGCCTAGGACCACGCTCCCGGCCACGACGATCGGCAAAGCCAGCTCCAGGAAACCGCCCAGGCCCGACGCCGGACCAGAAGCCGGGTTCGACGCCGGACCCGAAGCCGGACCCGAAGCCGGAGCCGAAGCCGGACCCGACGTTGCAGTGGCGGTGGGTGTCGCCGAGACTGCCGGTCCGGTCGGGCCGCTCGATACCGTGGCGAGAGGCGAGGGGCTCGTGCTTGCGATTGAGGCGAGCGTGGGGGTTGCCGTCGGGGTTGGCGCAAGAGTCGGCGTAGGGGCGGCGGTCGGCACAGGTGTCGCTACCGGAGCCTGTACGTAGGTCTTGAAGTCGTAATCGTCGGTCCCCGAGCCCGTGGCCGCCCACCCGGCGCGGCCCGCAACCAATGCCTGCCCGCGGGTGTAGGCATTGTTCGACGAACCGGCCACATAGCCGTTCGTGTCCAGGGTGAAGACGATCGCCAGGTGCGCATTGGCCAGGAAGCTCTGAGGTGAACCGAGGTCGAATTCGAACCAGGGCGCAGACCCCACGGTCACGGACGCCTGTGACAACACTGTGCCGGTCGGGAGGCCGGTGGATCGATCGAGCGACTCGATCTTCACCGTAACCGGAGCGGGCACGGTCTCTCCGAGTACCAGGTCGACGCGAGTCAGCGTTCCGGTCTTGCCGACCGTGAAGGTCTGGGCGCGGGTTGCCGCACCCGCCCATCGAGCCCCGGTGACCGTGTTGGATTGATCCAGAGTGGCCGCGGCGAGGGCGGGACCGGGCAGCAATACCAGCAGCAACAGCACGCCCGCGCAGGGCACGACAGCGCGACGTCCCATGGTCGACGGTCCTCCTCAGTCGATACCGGCGGCACCATCCCGGCTCACACCCGTTCGAATGGCCACAGAGTCCTGCCGGCCGCGACGCGACGGATCCACGGCTGGGGCGCCGAAGCCGCAATACCCGGCGCGTCTCGCCAATGCGGAACTGCGTCCATGCTACGCCGACCCGTTCGGCGCGCAAGAGATTACCGCGAGCGAACGCCCCGGGCCAGGCGAGCCTCGGAGTCTCTCGGCGTAGCCAACGCCGGCTCCAAGGAGGATCCAGAACATCCACGATCCGGTGATATCGGCCGTCATGAACAGGTCGGTGACCAGGTGCCCGGCCGCGGCGGCGAGCACGGCGGCGAGCGTGACACGCGCCGCGCGGCCGGGCGCTCGCTTCAGGGCGCGAACGAGTTGGAGGAAGATCGCCACGATCAGCGCGAGGTACGCGGCCAGAGCAGGCAAGCCCGCGCCGGAGGCGATCGCCAGGTACTCGTTGTGAGGACTCTCCGGCTGGTAGGCCAGCCAGAAGTCGCGCCGGCTCGCCAGGAGGGTGTCCCGGTATTGCGGGAAGAGCATGGTGTAGGTCTCGGGGCCGGTGCCGAGGATGGGGTGATCGATGGCGATCGCCGCGCCTACCTTCCACATGTCCAGGCGGCCCGCGATGGACTCCTCGGCGAGGTCGGTGGTCGATACCGCCCGCGATAGGACGGCCTCAGCCTCGCTCCGCACCGGCGGCACTGCGCCCACCAGCAATGCAACGACCCCGAGCGCGGGCAGGGCGAGGAGCCAGCGGCGACTCGGGCGAGCATGCGGTGCCATACAGATCACGAAGATCGCTGCCGCAACACCCATCCCGAGGTATGCGCCGCGGCTCAGCGTGAGGAGCAGGCCCACCAGGATGAGTCCCAGCCCGGCGGCCACGAGCATCCGCGCTGATGCTCGGACCCGCCAGAGCAGGGCGCCACCAAGCGCAAGGCAGAGCACGAAATAGGCCCCCAGCCACTCCGCCTGCCCGAACGTAGAGAAGACCCGGTCCTTGTAGAGGGCGCTCCAGATCGGGTCGAGGTGGAGCTGCTGGAGGACGGCATAGCCGGCGACGATTGTTCCGCCGGCGGTGGTGGCAACCAGGAGTAGCGAAAGCCGCCGCTCGTCCCTAAAGGAGACGCGGGCAAGGTAGAAGAAAGCAACGAGGATCAGGGTCGTGAGCAAACCCTGGTACTGCTCGGCCCGGCCCACGAGGCTCAGGCCCGGGTCGATCGAGGCGACCGTGGCCAGCGTGGTCAGCCAGGCGTAGGCGATGAGCGCGAGGTCCATGGCCCTGGTAGCACGCGACGAAGCGGGCGCACCGCCCTGGAGCAGCCGGCTCGCTCCCGAGCCGAGAAGGACGAGCCCGGCAACGAGCATCACTCGGAGGGCCGTCAGCTTCGGCAGGACGAACACGTCCGGCGACGCGATGGTGAAGACCAGCGGCACGACCACCGCGGCAGCCATCAGCAGACTTGCCAGGGTGGCTATCGGCCGGACGACATCCGGCCCCTCCGCGCTGCCCCCGCCGGGTTGGGCCAGAAGGACGCGGAGGAACAACACCATGAGGACCGTGGCCAGCAGGACGGCGGCGACCGCGACGACGGCCAGACCTTGCTGGCTCGACAAGAACGCGATCAGCGAGGCCCTCACGTACCCTGCCACCCACCTCGAGTACCGAGGATTCTGCGCGTCCCCGATGAGCTACACAAGGATGCCGAAGGCCATATTCAGGTCAGGCGGCGCAATGCCTTCGGTGGTCGACACCCTGGTCACGCTTCGACCCCCCAAGCTCCCGCGTGGAGTGGCGCGCCCGGAGAACGTTGGGCGCGTGCGAACAACAATGACCGCGACGCGGGTGCCGGCGTGTCCTCACGCCCTCGGTGGGCTCGGCTCGATCCCGGCTAGCAGAATGCCTATCGCGGTCGCGAGCAGATCGCGAGTCATGGTGGTCCCGGCGCTGTGCAGCAGGATGGAGAGCCCAAAGAGGGTTGCCAGAATGACGATCGCCATCTGGTCGGGAGCAACGTCTGTGCGCACCCGGCCCAGCCGTTGCTCCGCGGCCAGGTAGTCGGCGACGTACTCGGGGGGCCCTGCGGGGAGCGCCCCCGGTCGCACCGAGTCCATTCGCCGATTCTGTCCGGCCAGCTCGGGATCCGTCAGGAGAGCCAGCTCAAGCGGAAGCATCTGGTCTCGCAGACCCGCCAAACGGACGAGGCAGTCCGCCAGGTTGGCCTCCACTGTGTCCAGTCCGGCCCGAGCGGGCAGGCCGGCCACCCATTCGATGATGGGCCGGTTGCTCTCCATGACGGCTGCCAGAAACAGCGCCCCCTTGTCGGGGAAATGCCGGTAGATGGTTCCCTCTGCCACGCCGGCCGCCTTGGCGATGGCGCGCGTGGAGGCATGAGCGTATCCGACTTCGCGCACGACTTGAGCCGTCGCCTCGATCAGCCTGGCTCGGGTTACTTCCCCGCGGTCATTCGCCATCGTTCCTCATTGCCCGGGCGCACGAGCGCTCTGCCTCTGTGATCAGTCCGTGACGTCGCGACGCGTCACCACCAGGCTTGCCAGCACCAGGCCAACGGCAACGTAGACGAGCCCCAGCCCCAGCGCCGAAGTGTACGCCAGCGATGCCGTGCCGCCGCTCGCCAGCGCGTTCAGCGTGCTTCCAGGCAGCCAGTCGGGCGAACCGCCGATGGCGAGCTTCACGACCGACTCCACCACGAGCACGTACCCGATGCCGACCGCGATCGCCACGGCCGACGACCGGGAGAGCACCGCGAGAACAAGCCCAATGACGCCCCAGACGAGCTGCGCCGCGAACGCGTTGAGCCAGGCGTCCGACGCCGTGGAGAGCGGGTGCGTCCCCCACGCGGAGGTCGACAGTCCCGCGGCCCCAGCAGCCGGAAAGGCCGCGAGCATGTTCACCAGTGTCGCCTCAGTAGTCGCCACGGCCGTAACGGCCGCCAGGGCGACGGCTTTGCCGATCAGCAGGCGCCACCGGTGAGGCTGAGCGGACACCAGCAACCGGATCAGGCCGCTGCTGTAGTCGGTTGCGGTCGCTACCGCCCACATCGCGAGCGTGACAACGCCGAACATGCTCGACGCTGCCGACAGCCCGGCCACCAGGCCGTCGGGGCCGGCGAGCGTCCTGGCGTCCGGAAACGACACCCCGGGGGCGCCGGGAGGCAATGAGACACCCTTGCCGGCGGTGCTGAACATCACCATGTTGATCATGACCGCGAACAGCCCCATGAGGGCGAACCAGCCCACGAGCAGGCCGGGCCTGCGCAATCGAAGCAGTTCGCTGTGGATGATCGCGATCATCACGCCACCTTCTCCGTCGTCTTCGCACGGGCTGCGGCAAGCTCGCCGTCGGTCCGTCCGGTCATGGTGAGGAAGATGTCCTCGAGACTGTCCTGAACCACGACGAGTCCGCTGAGAGTGACCCCGGCGGCCGTTGCCGCGCGGTTCAGGTCGGCCGCGCGCGACGCGCTGGCGGCGACTCGGAGGCCGTCACCTGCAACGCTGACTTCCCAGCCAGCAGCCGCCAGGGCCCTGCATAGGCCCTCGGTATCGCGGGCGTGCTCGGCTCGCACGTCGATGTGCTCGCGAGTCCGGGCCATCATCTCGGCCATCGGTCCGGCGAACACCAACTCGCCGAAGCGGATCACGACGAGGTAGTCAGAGGCAGCCTGGACCTCGGCGAGCAGGTGGGATGACACGAGCACCGTGTGTCCGGCCTCCCCGAGGCTGCGCAGCAGGCCCCGGATCTCCACGATCCCCGCCGGATCGAGGCCGTTCGCCGGCTCATCGAGGATGAGTAACTCGGGATCGGGCAGAAGGGCGGCCGCGATCCCGAGCCGCTGCTTCATGCCCAGCGAGAAGTTGCTGACCGGCTCCCCGTCCCGGCCTATCAGCCCCATGGTCGATAGGACCGCATCCACTCGACCGACAGGGAGGCGGCGCAGCCGGGCCAGCGACATCAGGTTCGCTCGGGCAGACAGGCCCGACACGAATGCCGGGCTCTCGACCAGGGCTCCAACCCTCGCGGCGTACTTTGCCGGGGAACTGATGGAGGCGCCGAACACCGTGGCAGTGCCCTCTGTCGGACGGATCAGGCCGAGCAACATGCGGATGAGGGTCGATTTGCCTGAGCCGTTGGGGCCGACGAGCCCGATCACGCCGCCGGCGGGCACCTCGATGCTCAGCCGATCGACCGCTGTGATCCCGCCGAACCGCCGCGTCAGGCCCGCGGTTGTGACTACGCCTGGCATGGGGTGCTCTCCTGGCCGGCACCAACTGATGTGAGCGCTCACTCACATACTGCGGCTTTCATGCCCTCTCGTCAAGTAGGCGGTGCGCCGAATTGGGAACACCAAAGCTGGAGGAGCCCATCCGGCTCGCCGACCGCGTTCGTGGCTCGCGCTACGGCAGCATCTTGAAGCTGCCGCCGTCGATCGGCCGAACAACCCCGAAGTGCCTCCGATCGAGGGTTACGACGGTTCGTGTCTGATAGCGGGCGGCAAGGATGACGATCGACGCGTCGGCGAGCCCGATCGACTGGTCGGCGTAGCGCTCGACGACCGCCTGTGCCTGGGCCAGGTCCGAGGTGTCGAAGGCGGCGAGATCCCAGGCACCGCCCGCCAGCTCGCGCAGCACTGCCAGCTCGGCCGAGACGCCGAGCCGCGACGCGACCAGGTAGTCGAGCTCGGCTACGACGTATGGCGGGACAACCAGAGGCTCGGTCGCGGTGTCCACGACGGTTGTGACCGCCGCATGATCCGGCTCGTCTGTATCGAAGAACGCAAGGAGCGCGCTCGTATCGACGATCACCGCTCGCCAAACCCGGGCAGGTGGTCGTCGGCCTGGCGGGCGATCGGCGCACCGCTTGCGAACAGGCCGCCATGGGGCCGCGGCCGCTCAGCGCCGACCGCGCTGCGGATCGAGTCTCGGATCACTTCCGCCTCCGAGATGCCCCGTCGTCGAGCTGCCCGCTTGACGGCCGATCGGAGCTCTGTGGGCAGGTAGATGGTCGTCTTGTCCACGGACGTATGGTACCACCGCTGGCATTGGCGTCGAGGCCCCCGGCACCTCGCCATGACCTGAGAGTTCGACGCGGAAGGTACAGTGAATGCGCGTCCACAAGCGCGGAAAGGGGAACCAGAATGCGCAGGCTTATGCTGACGCTGGCCGCGGTCATGGTCGTGGGGTGCTCCACCGCAGGGGTGAGTACCCAGACGCCCACCTCAGGCCCGAGTACGGAGACGCCCACCTCAGGCCCGAGTACGGAGACGCCCACCTCAGGCCCGAGTACGGAGACGCCCACCGCTCCGCCGGTACCATCGCAGACGATTGAGGCTCCGGTCTCTGTCACAGGCGACCCAGGCACGGGCGCCAGTGGCAGCTTCAGGCTCGCCGGCGGATCCTACGAGATCGCCTGGACGACGACGGCCGACGCGGCCGGTTGCTACTTCTCGCTGGTCCTCACGACCAAGGTCGACGGCCCGTCCCTCATGAACGATGTGAAGCTTCTGCCAGAGGCAAAGTCCTACAGCAACACCTTCCTCTGGCTTCTCGTCCATCCTGGTACGTACGTGCTCCAAGAGGACAGATCGGGTTTCGGGCACTGCAAGGGCCCCTGGTCGGCCACCATTACTCGGCGCTAGCAGTCCCTCGGCGAGGCCGGGGGCCTCGCAAGCCGGGCACGGGTGTCGATCCCAACCCCCCGTCTCGAGCGTTACTGCGCGAAGGGGCTGAGCGCATGGAGCACGCTGGTGGCGCTCAGGAATTGGCGCGCCCGGAGGGATTCGGGCGCGTGCGAACAACAACAATCGAGTGTTCGAATGGTCCGCTCAGCTGGCCGATGACGTCTTCAGTCGTTCCCGGAAGTAGACGGCCAGGAGCACGCCGTTGGCGATCAGCGCGATCCAACAGGCCGACAGAATAACGATCTCGAACCGGTCCTTTCGGTCGATCCCGAACGCGACCCAATAGGCGGCCAGGGCGACGACAGCGACCCCGAAGGCGGCCCTGAAGACCCATCGGACTCCAGCGGCGAGCCGACCACCAAGGTCGAACGCAGACGCGATGGCCACGAACGACAGGGTCATCGCCAGATATCCGAACTCCTCGAGCGCGATGAAGAGGCCGTGCGGGTTGTACTGAATGAGGAGCGGCAAGCCGTTAGTTTCGTTGGCCTGCAGGCTTACGGGCACGACGGAGAACTGAACGTAGTAGTCGATCGCCAGAACCGTTGCCGAGACCAGCGCGAGGCATACGGCAGCAAGGCTGAGGATCTTCCGATCAGCCGGCACCGCGTAGTGGATCGATAGCATCAGGGCGAGGTAGCCAAGGATGAACAGGATTGCCGGCGGCTGCCAGAGGAAGTCTTTCGGCCATTGTCCGGCCGTGCCCATGTAGGGATATGGGACGCAGTTGGATGGGCAGTTGGCCCCTGCGACCGGCACGGCCGTGATCGCTAGACCAAACGCCACCACCCCGGTCAATGCTGTGAAAAGAGCCGCATACAGGCCGAACTTGTTCGCCGTCGACGTGTCTTGCATCTCGATCCTCCGTGAAGGCGGGGGCTCGCTGGAGCGGTCATCGTATTGGCCTGCCGCCCTGGAGTAGTCCATCGTCAGCCGCATCAGGTCTCAGCCTCGCGGAGGATTGGAGAATGGCGCGCCCGGAGGGCGTCGGGCGCGCACCGACAACAAACGCAGGCTGGCCGCGTGGCGCCCAGGGCCGCGCCTTCTGACGCGGATCTACCGGCTGCTCACCTCAAGTGAGAGCGGACCGGTGTTTCCTGAGGGCGATTCCAGGACCACCGAGTAGCTGCCGCCCGTGCCCAGAGTCCGGGCCAGCAGGTCGTAACTCTCGCTCGCGGTGGCGCCGACCATCTCCAGCGACCCGTCGGGCTTGACCAGCTCCACCATTACGGGCCCGATCTTGTTGGCCGTCACTCGCACCGTGACCTTCTGCCCGGCCTGGACCTCGAAGCCGACCACGATGCGCTGCCCCGGCTGCTCGATCGACATCCCCAGGGGAGGCTGGTCGATGGTCACCTGCTTCTTGATGTCGGGCGGGCCTGTCGGCGCCTCGGTCGCTTGAGCGGTGCCGGCGGGGCTGAAGCTCCATGTGATGTCGGCCGTCACATCGACCGGGATCGAGCCGGCCGTCGGCACGATAACCTTGACCTTGCGACTGCCACTCAGGGTCGCGGCGCCGGACGGCATCGGTATGGCCTTGACCTCGAAGGCCGGCGGCGACCAGCTGATAGTGCGTGGGCCTTCTTCGAGCATTCCGCCCTCGTAGCCGCTGTACGACGCGCCGGGAATGCTGACATCCGAGCAGGAGAACGAGTACGTCTTCCCGTCGGTGGGCATGGTCAGAGTGCATGCATCTCTCTTCATGCTCGTCGAACCGCCGCCACCGAGGATCATCTCCCAGAGGCTGCCGGTGTTGTCTTCCTCGAGCAGGTGCTCCGACATGCTGCCCACGGCCGTGCCGCTCGAGACGCTCCACGACGACCCGAACTGGGAGTAGCTGTCGCGCCGCAGCTCGACCATGTAGACGGCCGCGTCGCCGTAGGCGCCCGAGGTTGTCCAGGGGCTTACATCGGGGCCGCCGGCAGAGCCGGCGAAGCTATACGTGATCGTGCCGGTCCACTTGTCCGGGGCCGGCGTGGCCGATCCCGGCGGGCCGACCTTGTCCTTCACGGAGTAGCTGCCGTGGTCCGTCATGTTGCCGTCTTTGTCGTATTTGGCCCACTCGGTCGTCGTCGTGCGGTTGCCGTCCTTGTCGACGTCGGTGGTGGTCCCATGGTGCTCGCTGCCCGTCGAGTCATGAGTGTCCTCCGACGTCGAGTCGTGTGTGCTCCCGTCCTCGTGGTGGGAGCTGCGCTGCGTCGTGTCCTTGCCGGAACCGTCGGCGCGCTTCTCGTGCGTGCTGGTGTCCGTGCTCGAGTAGCCCTCGCTGTTCTCGACGGTGTCGGTGGACGACGCGGTGTGCGTCTCAGTGCTCACTCCGTTGGTGGTCTCGACGCCGTCGGAAGTGTGCGACTCGCCACCGAGCTGCCAGGAGACGCCCGTATCCGCGCCACGCACCGGATTCGAGGTCGCGCCCGAAGCGAACAGCGCGATGGTCGCCAGAATCGCGCAGCAGCCAAGGCGGGCGCATCGGCTCAGGGCTCGCATCACGGCACCACCTTCAGCGTCGCGCCGACCTGGTTCATCTCGGCCTTCTCCTCGGCCGTGAAGCCGGACGATTGCTTGAGCCGCCAGACGGAGCAGGCGATCGTGCCCTGTGTGACCGAGGTGCGGAGCTGGTACCAGTCTCCGGAAGGCCGCGGCGACGGCCATATCGCGTCGCCCATGGGCGGGAAGACGCCGGTCTCCCCGGGGACCGGGCCGGCCGTCTCGCGCTCCAGGTAGAAGTCGCGGGCGAGCTGCCAGCCGGGCGGCGTCGCCACTTCGCACGATCCGGTCGAATCCCGGCTGACTTTCCACTCGGGGTGGCCCGCTGAGGGGCTGGAGATCGATTGGGAGCCAGAGCAGCCGGCCAGCAGGCACACCAGGGTCGCCGCCAGCAGCACGGACACTGACCACGTGAAGGGGATCCGCACAGACCCTCCTCCGGCAGGACGATCTACGTCCTCGACATGCCTGCAGTGTAGCGGCTGGTCTCGGCGGTGGGACTCGAACCCACGATCTCGCGCTCCCGGAGGGCGTCAGGCGCGCGGTTGAGCCTCACGCTCAGAAAGTGGCGCGCCCGGAGGTGGCGCACCCGGAGGGATTCGGGCGCGTGCGAACAACAGCTCCAATGGGCGTGGCCCCAGCAACTAATCGGCGGATAAGTAGACGTGGTCATGATCGTCGCCATGCCGACGCTTCTCCGAGCCGGGCCGTACACGTTCTTCATCGTGCTTCGCGACTGCGCGGAGCGAAGGCATCTACACGTCAAGGGCGGTGGCCGAGGAGAGGCAAAGTACTGGCTTGATCCGGTGGTGGAGCAGGCGGCCACCCGGGGCTACACTGGCCGCGAACTCTCACGGATAGAGCGCCACATCCGCGACCATCGCGGTGTTCTGGTCCGGCGTTGGGACGAAATGTGCGAAGGCGAGCCGAAGTGAAAGCCGCACTCATCAGAGACGTCCGCGTGGACGACCAGCAGCTTACCTTCATCCTCACGGACGGCCGCGAGGTATCGGCTCCGACGTCCTGGTCCCGGCGTTTGACGGATGCCACGGAGAAGCAGCGCGGCAGCTGGCATCTTGGGGGTTTCGGGACATACGTCGAGTGGCCGTCGATCGACGAGCACATCGGCCTCTGGACGCTGCTGGGCGTCTCTGAAGAGGACGTCATGGAGGCCGCCGGGTTCGAAACCGGCCGGAGCTCAGTGCGCAGCTGACGCTTCCGAGGACCCGGAAACTGGCGCGCCCGACATGGCGCGCCCGGAGGCGCGCCCGGAGGGATTCGAGCGCACGCCACCAACCTTCGTGATCGAGGGAATGGAGGAGCTGGTTGGGGCGCTCCGAGCCGCGTAGTCTCAACGTCAGCCTGAGGCGAGAAATCGCGCGACAGAGGCGGCAAGCCGCCCGGCTGTTCCGAGCGGCTTGCAGGTTACGGGGCGCTCGTCAGGCCAAGGTGAGCCTAGCTTGCCGCACCGAGCGGCCCCCCTACTCGCCGAGGGCCTTGAGCAGGAGCGGCAGGGAGCGATGGAGGTCACGCTCGCAGTACGGCCAGTTGTGGGTGCCGTTCCCGTCGGCATCGACGGTGACCGGGATGTGCAGCGCCCCGAGTTGATGGACGAAGGCTGCGCTCTCGGTCGCAGCATCCCGCTCGGTTGAGCCGTCGGGGTCGTACGGCGACACGACACCGTTGTCGAGCGGTCCGATCTCCCCGTTGCCGTAGGCGACGTAGAGCGCGGTGCCCTTGAGGGCCGCCGCGTTGTCGGTGGGGTCATGGGCCTTCCACACGTCGGCCTGCGCGACGGGATCGCCCCACCAGTCGTTCGTCCACCCGCCCGCGTCGCTCAGCGGGTCGAGGACCCCGCTGAACGAAGCGGCGGCGGCGAACATGCCCGGCTGGCGCGTTGCGTACTCCATCGCCCCGTAGCCGCCCATGGATAGGCCAGCGATGACGCGCTTGTCACCGGCGTGCCAGTTCCGCTCAAGGAGTTGGCGCAGTTCGACGAGGTGGAACGTCTCCCATTTCGGCGGCCCACCCGCGCCGCCGTTCCACCAGTCCGAGTACCACCCATCACCGACGACTCCTGCAGCGTCGGGCATGACGACGAGCAAGTTCGTCGGAGCGGTCAACGTCTCGACATCCGTGTTCTGCGTCCAGTCCGTGTGCTCGCCCGGATAACCACCACATAGCAAGTACAGGACGGGCCAGCGGGCGGCGGGCTGCGCGTCGAACTGAGCCGGAAGGAGCAGCCGCACCTTCGCGAGCCCGAAGGGCGATCCGAGGGCCGGGGACTGGATCGTCAGATCACGAGTGCGGGCATCCACCGTGGTGACCCCGATGATGCGAGCGCCATCGTCGGCCGGGCTGCCGATGGTCGGGGTGGCGGTCAAGGTCGGCGTCGCCGGGGGTGGAGATGAACTCGCGCTGGAGGAGCATCCAGCCAGCAGGACAACGACAGTCAGACCGGCGAGGACCCGCCGCGTCGGTAGGCTTACGCCCATCGCTCGCACCTCCGTGGGGACGTAGCATGCTTCGATCGGGTCTGTCTCGCCAGTGGCTCGGCGCGGTCCCGGCGGCATGGTGTTTGGGCCGCGTGTCATGGCTCCCCGTGCTCAGCGCCATCCTAGGCGCGATTGTTTCGCGCCACAACGCCGTCTGGTCACTCAGACCGCCCAAGACCAAACCGGCGTCGAGCGTGGCCCTTCCGACGGACCGTGATCGACATGGTTGGAGGCTCGGCACGACCCACTTGACCGCCGCCGGGCGAGATGGATAGTCGGGCCGTCCCACGGCCTGTGCAGATGGAAGAGGAGTGAGCGCGCCCGGAGGTGCGCCCGGAGGGATTCGAACACACTCCACCAACCATCGTGATCGAGGGTGCGGACAGGCTTGTCCAGGCTCTTCTCGCTGCATCGCCGGACGTTGGAACGGAGGGACGGGATGGTCGACTGTGGGTCGGGGCGAGAGGAGTAGCCCCGCCGAATCCCCGCCTCTGATCGTACTGCCCAGAGAGATCGTGGAGGCATTCCGTGGGATCGCCTGAAGAGCTTCTAGCCGGTCGGCCGCGCACCCTCACGGTCGAACAGGTCCCCCTCGACCAATCTCCGTCCAGATCCGGCCAACCCGCATCGGATCGGCGACGAGGAGCTCGACGCCCTCGACCACAGCATCCTTCTCCGTCCGGCGACCAAGCCCCTGCCATCGACAGGTAGGCGCGGCTCTTTCAAGATCCCATAGCCGCGATGTAGCATGCCCGCGTAGCGTCCCCGCACGGTCAGGGGCGCGACCGCGGGGGCGAGGGGCTCAGACATGAAACGCCGATTCCCTCTCGTCACAGCCCTGCTGCTCGCAGGCGGCCTTGCCGCCACCGCCGGGCCGCCTCGGGCCGTCGCCGACACCGAGGTGCTCGACCAGCACAGCGACTCCCACTCGCTGGCATGGCTGGTGAAGGGCGACTACGCCCAGACGTTCGTCGTCGGCAGGACGGGGACCCTGGATGGAGTCGCCCTCTGGATCTTCACAGAGCCGGGCGGGAACGCGACCGTCGACGTCCAGATCAACCCCGTGAGCCTGGCCGGGTTCCCGACCGGGACGTCGCTGTCCAGCGGGGGCGGCGTCGTGTACTACGCCGACTACTTCCACACCTTTCGCCTGGCGCCATTCCACGTGACGGCCGGCCAGCGCCTCTCCCTCGTCTTCCACGTGCTGTCCAACTGCAACGTCCGGGGCGATGCCGCCAACCCGTATCGCTGGGGGATGGCCGAGGAGTATGCGAACGGGAAATGGCAGGGATTCAAGTCCGTCAACACGATCGACTTCGCTTTCGAGGAGTGGGTCGTAGTGGCCTCCGCCACTCCGACGCCGCCTTCAACCGCACCGCCTCCGACACCCAACGCAACAGCCACGGCGCCGCACGCAACCGCGCTGGACACGCCCTCCCCGGCCGGAACCGCCGCGACAAGCGCGGCCGCGAGCGAGATCGCCGCCGCGTCCCCGGCGCAGGACTCCGGCTCTGCCGGGACTTCGGCGGCCGCCGCATCGTCGGCGGGCGCGAGCGCGTCGGCAGCCGGGGCCGCTGCCGTAGCGGCCGCATCGGCCGGTGCCGCGGCCGCGAGTGGATCGGATCGAGGTGGACCGCAGGGTGGCTCGGGCGACATGACGCTGCCGGCCATCCTGGCCGCTGCGGTGGCCGTCGTCGGGGCGTTCCTGTTGGCGTTCGCGTGGAGGCGTCGGCGCACGTCCGGCTGATGCGCTGCGCCCGCTGTGGCAGCGCCTACTACGGCGACGCCAACAACTCGACCATGGCTCGCTCGACGAGGCCAAGGCGGGTCGCTTCGCGTGGCGCCTGACCAGTGGCCTGAGGTATTTCGCGAACTCGCTTTTCGGCGCCTTCCTCGGGCTCCGTCGCCCTCTTGACGGCCGGAGTCTACGCATAAAATGTCCAAGGCGGTCGTCAGAATTGGCACGGAGAGGGGTGTCTTGATGCGCAGGCTGCGGGGTTCGGCGGCGCTGGCCGTCTCGGTCTTCCTTGCGTTCGGCTGGCTTCTCGGCACGGGCGCGGCCCTGGCGGCCGAGCCCTCGATTCCGCCGTTGACAACCGGCCACCACGTCGTGGACGGCGGAGGCTACATCTCGACGGCCGGCCTGGCTCGCATCGAGGCCTTCGCTTCCCACATAGAGGCGGCGGGCGGCGGGACCATCGCCATCTACACCATGCCCGCCACGACCTTGCCGGCGACGATCACGGACCTGGCCGGTGGATGGGCCGGGGATGGCCTCCTGATGATCACCAACGGCGACTTTGGCCAGATGCGGATGGGCGCGACGCTCGAGGCAGAACTCACGTCTGAGCAGCAGAAAGTCGTGACCTGGTACCAGAGCGGCGACGCCCCGACGCCCGAGAGCTGGTTCCTGACCATGCTCGCCCGAATCGATGCCTTTGTGAGCGGAACTCACGTCTTCGACGGCGCGGGCGTCCTCGACGCTTCCGGCGGACAGCAGGCCGAGAAGGCAGCCAAGGACATAGGCGACAGCCTGGGCGCGCCCGTCTACGTCGACATCGCCTAGAGCGGCACCCTCAGCCCTGCGGAGCTGGCCGAACACAACGGCACGGCCCTGCAGTCGAACCTGCGGTCGGCGCTCATCATCGCCATTGGCGTGTCGGACTCCGAGATCGGCGGCTACGTCGACACCGGCAACAACCGGATCGACCAGAGCTACGACGAGGGGTCTCTCTGGAACGGCAGCAAGACGATCGGGAACACTCCCTTCACGAGCGGCGACCGGCAGGCGACCGTGCTGTCGGCCATCACGGGCATCTCCAAGAAGCCGTTCCTCGAGCCCTGGGTCATCCAACAGCTGGGCGTGATCGTCCTGTTTACCGTAATCACGCTCTTCCTCGTGTATAAGGTCGCGCCGCCCCTGTTCCTTCGGCTGACCGGCGTTCCGGGCACGATCAAGAACGCCCGGACGGGCGAAGCGGTGATCGAGTCGATCGAGGAGACCGGCATAACGGTTACGATGCCCTCCGTCGGGCCTGAAGCGCCCGAATACAAGTTCGGGCTCGAGGTCTACCCCGACGACGGCGGTCCGCGGTACCACGTGGACACCAAGGCGATCGTGCCGCGCATCTACCTGGCGATGGTGGCGGTGGGTGAGCGCGTCGGCGTGGAGATCGATCCGAAGGATCCGCGGCGAGTCAACGTCGACTTCAGCAGGACGGGCAGTCGGGGCAGGAAGGTCGCGGCGGGCTCGGGAGACACGGGCGAGGAAGGCGGCGGGGCCGAGGACTCCGGCTCAGAAGGCTCCGAATCCGGCTTCGCACACGCGGAAGGCGGTTCTTCCGGCGAGGCCCCGGGCAAGGTCGGCATGGAAGTCAAGTACGACCGGAGCGGGCGACCGCTTCCGGGCGAGGTCGAGAACCTCGTCAGCGCCGTCCGCAGCGGCAAGTTGCCGACGATCAACGGCAGCGCCGATCAGCTGCTAGCCACCGGCACGCACGGCACCGCGGTCGTCACGTCCGTCGAGCCGTTGGGCAAGAAGGTCCGCGACTTCAAGCCGGACGCCCCGGCCGATCGACTGAACGACCCGATGTGGGTCTTCACCGTGATGGTCAAGCTCCCGGGCCAGTCGGAGTTCCCGGCCGTGTTCAGCCATCGCGTGCCCGTCGCCAAGGTGGCGGACATCGGACCGGGCACGAAGCTGGCCGTCGCCGCCGACGAGTCGGACAAGCGGAACCCAGACGTGGCGATCGACTGGAACAAGTCGCCGTTGCCGTAGACAGGGCGAGGGCGGAGCTTCGGCCCGGAGCCGTGCGGCACCGCTCGGTTCCGGAGCAGTCGGGCGCGCGTCGCGGCCATCCTGGACCGCGTGAGGTTCGACCTGCGAATCGCTCGAGGCGATTTCGTGTGCGAACCAATGGCGCGCCCGGAGGCAGTGGCGCGCCCGGAGGGATTCGAACCCCCGACCATCTGATCCGAAGTCAGATGCTCTATCCACTGAGCTACGGGCGCGCGGCGAGGGGCCAATGGCCCTCGGAGCCAGCATCTTAGCCGCTCGACCGCGGCTGCGCCTATAGCCCTGCCCGCGCCGGCCGGGGTGGTTCGGCGGCGAGTGCATCGCGGCGTTGGCGGGCGGACAGCAGTTCGTCAACTGCCCTGCCGAGTAAGCCGAAACGGAGGCCTGCCGACAAATCCGATGTAGGCGAACAGCGGCGGCTGTAACCTCTATATGATCGAGAAGGTGGGACCAGGGAGGAACACCGGGGTATGGGCGACTCGCTCAAGATCGGCCTGATGGCGGCCTTGAAGCCCGCCGGGATAGTGGCCGCTCTCGAGGACGCGGAGTCTGTTCGGTCATCGCTCGGCCTGGTTCCGCCGGCGCAGACCGCCCTCGTCGATGAACCCCAGGCGCTGGGCGCGCTCAAGCTCGAGGGGGCTGCTCTGGCGAGGCTCGACGCCATGGTGGCCGACTTCGTGGTCGCAATCACTCAACTCGAAGTCTTCGATCCGAAGTTCAGGGGGCGGATCCCGGACATCCAGAAGCTGAGCGACGACGAAGTCAAGGCCTCGGCCGAGATATCCTCGAGGATCCTTGCTCGTCCGGTCAGTACCATCAAGAAGGGTGCGCTCTCCAGCTCGTCGACCGTGGGCAGCAACCTGACCCAGCTTCGTCGCCAGGTCGATGCGCTCGATCCCGGTCACCGGGGCGACCTTTTCGGGGAACGGGCCGAACGGCCCCCGGCGAGGGGCCGCCTGAACCTAGGGTATATCAGCCAACATTGAGACAGTCTTGGCTGAGATGAACGCCGAGTCAGCCGCTCCAGCCGCCACAACCACGACCCCGGACGCCTTGCCCGCCGACGGATCGTGCTGCGCGCCGGCCCAGCTCCCGCCGGAGCCGCGCCTCGATCTGCCGGCCCCTGAGGTCGGAACCTCCGTCGCCGTTGCCGCCCTGCTCGCCGACCGAACCCGGGCCGGGATCATGAGCATGCTGGCCGAAGGCCCGCACTGCGTGTGCGAGATGGCCGCGGCCCTCGGCGAGCGGCAGAACAACGTTTCGATGCACCTGGCGCGGCTGCGCGAGGCCGGGCTGGTCCGAACGATCCGCCACTCCAGGGACGGGCGCTGGATTTTCTACGAGCGCGACGAGGAACGCTGTGCGGCGGCCGCGGCCGCGATCGCGGAAGTACTGCGATGACGGCGATTGCCCTGCCGCGTCCCGGCCGGCGCTTGCCGCTCCCCGTGGTGGCGGGCACGGCCGCGGTTGCGTGGCTGGCAGCCTGGCTGGTCGAGGCTCCGGCCGCGGACTGGTTGACCTTCTCGATCCTGGGCCTCGAGCATGGCTCCCACTTCGGCGAGGCCGTGGCGTTCCTGCTCGAGGACCTCCCCAAGGTTCTGTTGCTCCTCACCGGCATCGTCACCCTCGTAACGCTGATCCGCGGCTTCTTTCCGCCGGAGCGGGTCCGGCCGCTGCTCGTGGGGAGAGGCCTGGTCCCGGGATCATTCGCCGCGGCCGGCATCGGCGTCATCACGCCGTTCTGCTCGTGCTCGGCGGTTCCGCTCTTCATCGGGTTCGTCGAGGCCGGCGTGCCCCTCGGGGTCACCTTCGCCTTCCTGATCGCCTCGCCGATGGTCAACGAAGTGGCGCTGGTGATGTTGTGGGGACTCTTCGGCCCCGGCATCGCCCTGGCCTACATGGCCGCCGGTTTGACCGTCGCGATCGCCGGCGGCCTCGTGATCGGACGGCTCGGGCTAGAGCGCTACGTCGAGGAGTACGTCTGGGAGCTGCAGGGCCGGCCGACAGCCACGATTTCGGTCAGCCTCACGTGGGCGGACCGTCTCGGTGACGCCTGGTCGTACACACGGACGCTGGTCCGCAAGCTGCTGCCGTACCTGGTCGTCGGGATCGGCATCGGCGCCCTGATCCACGGCTATGCCCCAACCGATCTCGTGGCCTCGCTGGGAGGCCGCTCCAACCCGCTCGCCGTACCGATAGTCGTGCTGCTGGCCGTCCCGATGTACTCGAACGCGGCCGGCACGATCCCGATCGTCCAGGCACTGCTCGGCAAGGGCCTTCCCCTCGGCACGACCCTCGCCTTCATGATGGCCGTCACCGCCATCAGCCTGCCCGAGTTCGTGATCCTGCGACGCGTCATCAAGCTGCCGCTGCTGGCCGTCTTCATCGGCGTCGTCAGCACCGGGATCGTGGCCATCGGGTTCCTGTTCAACCTCTTCGTGAGCTGATCGCGGCTGCCCCCACCGCCAACCGCACGACAAGGAGATGCCAGTGCGAACGATCGAAGTTCTTGGCTCCGGCTGCCCCAACTGCCGCCGCCTCGAAGCCAATGCCCGTGAGGCAGTGACGATGGCCGGCGTGGAGGCGGAGGTCCGCCACGTGACAGACCCGCGCGAGATCGTGAGCCGTGGCGTCATGAGCACGCCCGGCCTCGTGATCGATGGGCGGGTCGTCTCCGCCGGCCGGATCCCCTCGGCCGGCGACATCGCCACGTGGTTGAGCGAGGCCGGCTGAGCCGGAGCGGTTGGCGCCGCGCCGCCCGGCCCGCTGCCCGGCTACGCGCCGACGCCCTCAGGCATCTTCCTGGCACGGCGGGCCAGTTCGACAAAGGGCCGGAGCCGCGTCGCGACCTCGGTTCGGGTCCGCCTGAAGGCTTCGAGCTTCCGCTCGTCCGAGCCTTCGACCTCGGCCGGATCGTCGAGGCCCCAGTGCAGCGAGTTGTGCTCGCCCGGGAATACGGGACAGGTCTGGCGGGCGCGGTCGCACACGGTTATGACGTAGTCGAAGGGCCGGCCGACGAAGTCCATCACGGACTTGCTCCGCGCGCCGGACCAGTCGATGCCGATCTCTCCCAGGACGCGCACGGCGTACGGGTTAACCCCCTTCGGTTCCGTGCCGGCGGAGAACGTCTCGAAGTCAGCGCCGCCGAAGTCGCGCAGCAGGGCCTCCGCGATCTGGCTGCGCGCGGAGTTGCCCGTGCAGACGAACAGGACTCGAATGGGTTCCGCGGACATGCGTTCCTCCAGGCTGCGCCGGGCTCGACCGGCGGCGGCGATAGTCAACTCAAGGTCTGTCAGTTCCGAATCAACGCGGTCGAGGTCGGCGCGCTGGCGTTCGATCGCGGCACGCTGGCCGGCAAGCAGTGGAGCCAGATCGAGGTCGACTTCGTCGCGGTCTATGCAGAGGGCCGCGAGCCGGCCCGCCTCCACGGGCGGGAGCCCGAGGCGGCGCAGCGCGACGACCAGCCTGAGCCGGGCCAGGGCATCGTCGGCGTAGAGATCGG
>Ga0209777_10000416_pt1 | contig 71497 bp, 63 predicted proteins | sample FrelakmetHBP12HB_FD_187147 | JGI IMG/M metagenome (GOLD analysis project Ga0209777, IMG submission 187147) | Freshwater lake sediment microbial communities from the University of Notre Dame, USA, for methane emissions studies -HBP12 HB (SPAdes)... | ecosystem: Environmental > Aquatic >...
TGGATCGGGATGGAGTGGCTCAGGTCATCGTCAATAAGAATGAATTCGCCTCGGGAACCCTTTTCGATAAGCTCAGGGCGCCCGAAAAGGGGGAGATTTACAGCCTGACCTGGGACGGAAATGAATTTGCAACAAACTGGAAAACCCGTGAAATAAAAGGGTATATTGCCGATTACCAGATCAAAGATGTGGAAAACAATGGCGAGGAAGAATTGGTCGTGGCAGTTGTCAACCCATCACCGAGCATTACCGAACGAAAGGCCACAAGTAACATCCTGTTCTTTAAGCTTTTCTGACCTTATGAAGAAAATGACGTGGACGTGGACGTAATCCGTATCCGCAAATCGTATGTTCCGCAGGGATCTCGCTCAAGGCGGGATGTCTGCCCGGGAAAGGGGTATCACGCGGGAATGCCTCTGCGGAGAAAGGGAAAAATCGGTCCACATAAATAAGGGGAAGATGAAGACATGAAGCAGAACAATTCGAATTATTTTGTTAACCATTTTTATTATCTCAAAAGGGTTAACATATGATGAATTCGTAAAAAGTCGAAAAGGGCTAATGATCGTCATTCCGGCGAAAGCGGGAATCCAGTGATCTTAGGTAGTTGTCAAAATACTGGACACCGGTTTACACCGGTGAGAGGACTCTTTACGAGATCACCAACATATGCTGACCCTACTGACCAGACGGAGAATAAAACCCGAACGAGTTTTTTGCGTTGGACTCGCGCCGAAGGAGAGGAAGGTTTTCGCTTAGAGCTTATCCCTAAAAAGATAGCTGTCCCCCTTTAGCAAACTCATCCTTACCCATAACCTGGGTTGCTGGATACAAGGGGAGAAGAGGGGGGATGGAGATTAGGTGTTGTGGTTAACAGTTTCCACATAGACGATAGATCGTCGAGTCGTTGTAAACCCAGCCAGAGGCTCTTGGTCCCGGGTTCGCCATCCCCTTTTCGGCCCAGGAAGCCTCCAAGACTGGCAACCATTCGCATCGCCTCTCGAAGTGTGGGGGGATGCTCTGGAGGTTTCGGATTGTGAGTCACATAAGCCACCAATGCTTTCCATTCCGCTTCTTCGAAGAAAACGGTGCAAGGCACATCGGGGGTTTCTCGGCCCAGTTTGACCAGATGAAAAATCCGCCACGCCACTACCATATCAATGGCCAAACACGTTTCGATTCGATCCGCATGCCCCAGCTGACGTTCTTCGACCTTGCATCCACTTTTGAGGGTCTTGTGAAAGATTTCGATTCCCCAGCGGATTGTATACCAGGCCAATTTCTCGATGGCTTCTTCAAAGGTGGTCACCGGCACGGTCGTCAGAAGCATCCATTCGATTCGTTCTCCCTCCGCTGGCTCTTCGGCCTCCCGTGCCCACACCGCCCAAAGGGTCAACTCGCGGCGCCTTTTCTTGTTTTTGGGAGACTTCAACGTGACTTCGGCAAACCGCACCTCCAGTCGGGCCACTCGGGCCGGATGATTCTTCTGCCGGGGGACCTGGATCTCCTGAGTCCCGGCAACCTCCTGCCGAGCCATCTTCTCCCACAGGTGCCCTTGACCTTCTGCAAGCAACCGATCCTGTTCGGCTCGAATCAAAAGCTTCGCCCCAGAGGGATCGCTCAACACCATTTCAAAGAGCTCATAGATATCCGCCTCTCGGTCTCCGACACTGACCAGCGTGGCCTTGGGACATCGCTTTTGAGCTTCGGCTACTTTGCGGAAACTGAGCAACCACTTGTAACTTTCTTTCTGCTCGATCGGTACGCTATGCCGACGCTTCTTCTTTCCAAAATCCTTCGCATCTCTGGCCCAACACTGCACATCAAGGAACCCCAGAGGTGTCCCCTCTCGGTTGAACGCCAGCGTGCTATGAAGAATCAAGCCTCTCCCGCGGTCCAGACGATATCCAATCGGCCCAAGATTCTGCGTCGCAGGGTGGGCCGTGTAATTGAGGCTTGTCGTATCCTGAACGGCCAACACGACCTCTTCCCGGCTGATCCGGTCCAGGGTCGCTTCCGTGTGTGGAGCAAGCACCTTCTCCATACTTGTCTCAGGGTGATCCAAGAAGCGATAGGTCGCCTTCGTCTCAGCCCGTGTCTGACAGGCCTGCGGGATATTGGCCTGGGGTCGTGCGTAAAAGGCTCTCGCAATGCTGACGGCTCTGCTGTTCAACCGCCGGTCTCCAAAATCGGCCCCCCTAAACTCCTCCTCCGCCCAGTCCTGAGCCAACCCCGCTTCCCGCGATGGACACTGGATCGGCTTGACCGGCTCAACAGAGAGCTCCTTACGGGCATTTCTTTGAAGAGGATAGAGATAGACATCCTTAACGGGTGCCGAAGAGGTTCGATCCCGATCCATCCGCCCTCGGCCTTGAGTCTCTCCCACATGAACCCAATTGGCCGAACGATAACAGGTCCCCTCAAACCGGTCCCGCTCCACATAGGTCTCAAACAACATCGGCTTGACCCCATAGCGCTCCATCCAATCCCGTCGCACTCGCTGAGGGCAAAGCGACAGCACATAGGAAGCCAAATGGGCCACCCGTGGTACGAGCAGAAACCGACTGTTACAGATCACCTTCGCAAGATGGACCTTCCGGGCTTCTTCGCTCCAACCAATCCATCGATCCCGGGGGGCCACGCGCCAAGCAGCGGCACTGAAGGCCAATCCACCCATCCGTCCATAGACCGAACTCTCGATCAAATAGCGCACCTGCGCCCCACACAAGGGGCCGGCTCCCAGATAATGATACGTGTCCATCAGGTCATTCCAGAGACGAGAGAAGGGCCGGTTCTTGCTTTCAACAAGGACCAATTTGATCTCCCCCAACGTCTTCAACCGGCAGCGAAGCGATTCAATCTCCGGAAGCGACAGAGCAGGCTTTTCTCCCTGAGTCACAGTCCAGTGGCGAACTCCTGGCTCCGGAAGAGAGAGATGCCCCTCACGGTGCAACTTCAGCAGGGCCACCCGACAGCTCATCTCCTTCGGCTTGCCATTGGGGCTCTTCCAGTTGAGCCATTCGCAAACGCGCAACGACAAGGCCCGACGCGATATTGTCGGCTCCGATTCAATGGTGGCCCGGATTCGATCACAAATTTCGTCACTAAACTCGTGGCCGCAGATTCGCACGGCCTATCTATACAACATTCTTCCCCTTGTGTCCAGCCCCCCAACTTAAGGGACACGAAAAGTTTAGCAAAGGGGGGTGTGGGGGGATTTGATGTGCCTATCTCGGGAAAATCCCCCGTTGATTTTGCTCATAAAACGACCCGGTGAATACCCGTTACTTCGGGATACACAACGTTTTGGGTGAAAATGTTGACTTTTACGCGCCTGTCGCTCCATTTTTTCCTCATTTTTAGTATCTCGAATCGAAGAGAACGGCGCATTATGAGCTAAATCCATAACTATTTTTTAGTATATTCGACTCATCCCAAAGCAAGGTCTTATGACTTTCCACAACATGCGCGTGAGAGAGGCTCCGACGTTCCTCCTGCTTGCAGTCCTTACGTTCGGCCTTCTGAGCTTCTCCCTCGGATCGCCGGGATTCTACGATTACGACGAGGGGATGTACGCGGAAATCGCGCATGAGATGCTCGCCACCGGGCGCTGGATCATCCCGCACGTGAACGGTGTTGTTTACCTGGAAAAGCCGCCGCTTGTGTACTGGGCCACCGCTCTTTCGTTCCGGCTGCTCGGCGAGTCGGAATGGGCGGGACGCCTTCCCGTCGTCCTCTGTGGCACTCTGGGTGTCCTGGCCATTTTCTCCCTCGTGCGCCTCTGGTGTGACCGCCGGACCGCCCTCGCCGCCGGCCTGACGCTCGCCACAAGCTTCGGGTATTTCCTCAATTCCCGCACGATCCTGCTCGACGTCCCGCTGACTGCGTTCATCAGTGTGAGCATTCTGGGCCTTGCGATCACCATCCGTTATCCGGGACGCGGTTGCACGGGCGCCCTTCTCTATTGGGCTGGCGCGGGCTGCGGTCTTCTGACCAAGGGATTGCTCGGCCTCGTGGTCCCACTTCTCATTCTCGCGGCCTGCGGCCTTATCCTCCGGGGAAGAGTCCGGCTTGGTAACCTCTGCTGGATTCCCGCGGTCTCGCTTTTCCTGATCATCGTGATCCCGTGGCATCTCGCGGCCGCGCTTGAGGAGCCGCGGTTTCTCGATTTCTATCTCTGGAAAGGCCAGTTCGCGCGGTATCTTGCGTCGGGGCGCCGCGTCTTCCTGATCGCGGATAGGCCGATGCGCGCCGGCCCGGGTCCGGGCGTGCCGCAGCCAACGTTCTTGCTCGGCGATCTGCCCGATCGGGTTCTGTACTCGAACATGCCTTGAGGAAGAGACCAAGCTTGTACTACTTCGCCTCTCCCCCCGACGAGATTGATTTAGGGGCAAGGCGCATAAGGTTTTTAGGAACCCGCTGAGAATCCAAAAAGGAGTTCAGACCAAAGAGGGAATAATCTGAAAGGGTAACTTTGAAGAGAACAAACTCCTAAGTTTATGCAGAAAACAAGGGCTCTGGCTAGGGAAGAGGCATTAAATGAAAAGAGAATCTCCGTCGGAATTTGAAAAAGATAGGAAATCTCCCGATGATCGTTCTCATACAATTCCAAGAATGCCGCCGACACGGAAATAGAGCAATTATTGTAACAAGACCACCTGGATGCTTTTTACCTATTTCAATCGGAAATCAACCAACGATTGACTGCAGGTTCGCATGTCTCAAAATCACCTTGTTCACAATTTCTATCGGCACTCCTGATCGAGAGGAATCATTTGGTCCATGAAGATGACTGTCTCCAAAGAATCAGGTAGTTGGCGTTCTTCAATATCAATGTCCTTTCCCATATAGGCGTTCGAATAGGTTGCCTTAAATTGGCGATTATGCTAAGAATAGCGAGGACGGGTTCAATATGGAGAAACCTGATAACTTGTTTGTGTTTTCCAACGGTTACACAAACCAAAAGACTCTGACGGAAACGGCGTAGGCCTATTTTCCATTTCCACAGTGATGAGATGTGACGGGACTCTTTTTTGTCAAAGAGAATCCGAACTCGCGCCCCCAAGATTAACGACATTTTCAAAAGTTCATCTCAAAGAAAACCCTTGTCTCATGATTAGAATGGCTGAGATGAAATACAAAATTGTAGATTCGATTGGTAAAATCAATCGGGATGATTGGGATTCATTATTCGGAAATATCCCTGAAGGATATGAGTTTTACGACACGCTTGAAAAGTCAAACCTCAAGCAATTCTCTTTTCACTATTTAATCCTCTATCGAGATGGAAATATCCTGTCCATAGCCCCTCTATTTGTGGCTGATTTTTATATCGATATTGTCTTGGATGGTTTGATCAAAAAGGTCATTCGCTCCGTCCGCCGTTTTATCCCCCGATTTTTTGTTTTAAAGACGCTCTTTTGCGGATCTCCTTTTGGGGAGAATGGCGTATTAGGTACCCCGGAGGACTTTAAGGACCCCCGTCTTCTTGTGGCTGGATTGGTTAAAGTCATGCATAACTTCAGCAAGGAAAATAAGATCCCGTTCATTATTTTTAAGGATTTCTTAAAGGGAGATACCCCTCTTTTGGATTTTCTTGAACAAAAGGGATTCCTCAAAGTCGACAGTTTTCCCTCTGTCAGGATGGAATTGAATTTTAGCTCCTCGGAAGAATATTTTGGGAGCTTAAGCCCTTCCACAAGAAGGGATTTGCGCCGCAAGATAAAAAAAGCTTACTCAAAGGGTAAAATCAAAATAAGGGTTGTTGACAGCGTCGAAGATATCATCGATGAAATCTATAACCTCTATTTAAATACCTATCACGCTGGCGAGGTAAAATTTGAGTTTTTAACCAAAGATTTTTTTATCAATGTCTCAAGAAACTTAAAGCCCCACACCAAGTATTTTCTTTACTATGTGGAAGACAGGCTCGCAGCTTTTAACCTCTGCTTCGTATATGATCACTTACTGATCGATAAATTCATAGGCTTTGATTATCAGATCGCCCGTCAATGTTATTTGTATTTCGTCAGTTGGTGTTTCAATATTGAATGGTGTTTGAAGAATTCGATCCGTTTTTATCAAGTAGGGCAAACAGATTATGAACCAAAGATAAAATTAGGGGGAAGTCTCGTCCCCTTGTATGCTTATTTCAAATACAACAATTTCTTTCTTAATTTGCTCATGAAATGGCTTGCGATGTTGCTCCTCAAACCCAATCCTTTCGCGGGAATACAATAACCTAAAAACGAAATGCTGAAGCGGAAAGTGACCCTAAAAATATTCTTGTTTCTTGTTCTTGCCGATGTCTTAGAAACGTTTCACCAATTCTGCTTTAAGAAAAGCGCTTTATTTAAGAAGGACCCCCCGCTCACCGGTGCTTATGATCTTCTTGTCTTTTTTGAAGTCGTCTTTTCTTCTCCGTTTTTCTGGATCGGCCTCCTCGCATTAATCATGATGTTTATCCTCTGGTCGACGATCCTTTCCAAAATAGATTTAAGTGTGGCCGTTCCCATTGCCAGTTTCAGCTATATCCTGGTTGCCTTGGTTTCGATCCTTTTTCTCCACGAGACGATTACGCTGCTGAGATGGGTTGGGATATTCTTAATATTAACGGGTGTGATCGTTGTCTCCGTGAGCAGCTGCGAAAGAGAGAGGCCCTGAACATGAAAGAAGGCCAAGTCTTTATTCTCGGTTTGATTGTTTTTACGGGTCTCTGTGACACGTTCAGAGAGCTCTTCTTGAAATCAGGGGTGAATTCCTTAGACGAAGTTTCTCCGGATAATATCAAACAAGTGACCCTCTTTATCTTTAAATTAATCAGAACTCCTCGGGTATGGATCAGCTTGTTTTTTGGTTTCCTTTCTCTATTTATCTGGCTGTTTATTTTATCCAAAGTTGATTTGAATTTTGCTTTTTCTCTAGATAGCATGCATTACATCTTTATTGCCTTCGCCGCCCAGTTCCTATTAAAGGAAAAGGTGAGACGGATGCGCTGGGTGGGTACCCTTCTCATCGTATTGGGGATTACCTTGGTTACCCTGAGTTGAATGAATCCTCTATGAGCCTATTCAGAGAACTTCCTCCTACAGCCGGTATCCCTCTCTATTGGAAAGATTTTATGTCGATCTTTGAGGTAAAGGATCCTGAAGGTGTTTTGGAGAGGGATTTCAAGAATTATCTTAACGCAGAATATGCAAAGGTAACATGTTCAGGCACCGTTGCGTTATACCTCATTCTCGAAACCTTGAAAGAATTCTCTCCCCGTAAAACCGTCATCATTCCTTCTTTTATATGCCCTCTCGTTCCCTTAGCCATTCAGAGGGCTGGGTTAGATGTTGAGATCTGCGACATCAACAGGAATGATTTTAATTTCAACTTCGAGGAATTAGAAAAACTGTGTTTAGAAAATCGAGATATCTTAGCCATCATTCCTGTCCACTTAGGAGGAATCCCGCTCGATTTCAATCCCACTAAACAACTTTCGAGTCAGCATGGGATATGGGTTATTGAGGATTGTGCCCAATCTTTAGGCGCGACGTATCGAGGGAAGAAAGTGGGGACACTGGGAGATTTTTCGTTTTTCAGCCTCTGTCGTGGCAAAGGATTAACCCTCTACGAGGGTGGCGTGATCGTGACCAACCGGAAGGATTACAGCACTGTGTTGGACAAAAAGATGGATCAAATCGTCAAGGATAATCTTCTGTTGGAAAGCATAAGGGTGCTGGAATTATTTGGATACTGGCTATTTTATCAACCCTCTTTCTTCTGGTATGTTTTTAGGTTTCCTCAAATGTTCTGGAATCTGCAGGGCGAAAGATTTAGATTTAAAGCCTTCATGGAATACTTCACCATCGATTTTCCCATTCATCGAGTATCGACGGTCAGAAGATTAATAGGGCATGTCCACTTTCATCATTTGGAGAAAGAAATAGAGAAACAAAGACACAAGGCATCTTATTATGTAGAAGGGCTTAAAGCCATCCAAGGGATTCAAGTGATCCAAGCACCCGAATATGGCGAGGGGAGCTATCCCTATTTAACTTTAATTTTTGATACTTCCGAAAAAAAGGAATTGGCTTTAAAACGATTTGAACATTCTGGCCTGGGAGTCTCTCAAATCTATCTCTGCGCCATTAGGGATTATGATTATCTCAGGCCCATCCTTCCCGATCGACCCTGCTCCAATGCCCGTTATTTGGCACAGAGGGAGATCACCTTATCCACCAGTACTTATCTGAAAGAAGAAGATCTCGATTCAATTTTAGGTATCATTGGAGGTTTATAAGGAGCTGGCTGGAGACGATGAATGGAGAAGTTCTAAGATCCTGAGATTTGTCCTCTCGTTTATTTCGTTGACAAAAGTATCGGAAAGATGGTTTGCCATCAGGTCCGAAGGATGATCCAAATAAGAAATAAATTTCTTAAGCTTTCCATTCACTGAAATCTCTGAGTAATCCCCAACGACATCCATCCCGATAATATCCGCATGGTCCATGATCAGTTTCAGCATCCAAAGCAGTTCTTTTAAAGAAAGCATCCCTTCCTCCCAATTCGTCAATGAGTATTCATTTCTTAAACAATCTTTATCGATGGAGAGGTAAACCCGTCGGGTGGGAAGGCGTTTCAGGATGGAAGGAAATAGGTTGAACAGGTCCTTCCCTTTCAACTCGTGCCAGTGGATCTTCTTTAGAAACAGGCTCTTCTTTATTTTGATAGAGACATTCTCTGGTATTCTTTTAAAGAAAGTAAATGAGGGACGGTGTGAATATGGATAAATCTCCACCCTGTCTCCTTGCAGGGAACTCATATTCCCAGTTTGAATCCAGGGACTCGACAGATCCTTGGAAGAAGCGCCGATGAGAATAAACTTCAAAATATTCTCGTTTCTCAAACTCCCGGTCACCCAAGACCCGCAGCCCAGGCGGGGAGGCAGGATGTCCCAATCCGGATGAAAATCGAACAGGATCACACAAATGGGTCCTGGAAACTGATTGATCAAGGTATGGCTCACCTGATGAAAATCACCGGAGCCTAAGAAAGTGATCGAGTTCTTAGCCGAACCATCGATTCGTCGTTCAATTTCTTTCTTTGTCTTTTCATCTAGCCAGATCCTTGCCCTGGGGCCAATATCTTTTAGGTCTATGACGTCGGGGCGATATCGGGCGACGAGGTTTTGTTGTTTGATGACGCTGTCATCAAAATTTAATATCCGAATGGATTTGCCTAACATAAGACTTATCGATGATCACCCAGGTGAAGAAAAAGGTCGACGATTTTCGCTACCAGTTCCACAGATTCCCAATCAGGATGGTTTCCAGTAAATGGCCACTTGAATATAAAACCAAGATTCCCTGATATAAGGATTAAGGGTGATCGGTGTTGAGTCGAAATTCTCCTGTTTGATGCCCTGTCTGGGCCTTCAGGGATATTTGCTCCCTAAAAAAAGTTATCGTTTCTTCGGCCACCCGGTCCTTCTGATTATCGATGGTCATCATGTGATAACTGTCATCCAAAATAATCTTCCGAACGATCTTGGTGCCAATATTCTTTTCAACATAATCAGGGTTCTTGGTGCTGGTGAGGTCATCCTCTCTGGAGTGAAGGATCAAGGCAGGCGTTGTGATGGCGGGTAATTCTTTTTTCACCTCCTTAATCAACTTAAACAGTTCATGCATGCTGGCGGCAGGGGTTTTGGTATAGGCAACGGAGTCATTTTTCATAAGATTGACAATCCGTTCTCGCAACGCTTTGTTCTTTATCCCGTACGGCTCTGTTTCCGAATAGGAATAGAGAGACTTAAATGGGGTGTAGTAGGCGATTGGAAGCAGAAATTTGAACCAAGGGAGGCTCCAGCCATCATAAAAAAGAGTGGTCGAAATCAAGGATACCGCCGTGACTTCCGAGCCAAATTCATGTGCTAAATGTAGAGATAGGAGGGCTCCCATGCAGAGGCCCACGACGGACACTGAATCAGAAGATTTCTTCATCTCCGCAAAGCTTTCAAGGACTGACTGGTACCAATCCTTCCAGCTCGTTTTAGAAAGGTGGTCGAGTGTCGTACAATGCCCCTCCAGGCAAGGTCCTTTAACAGTGAACCCGGTTTTGTTCAATTTTCTAGCCAGGTATTTCATCTCGAAAGGGCTGCCGGTCAATCCATGGATCAGCAGCACTGAATGATTTCCACCGGGGAGGTCTATCTTATGGTCAGCCATGTCAGGTTCCTATGCTTTCTTACACTTGGTGATCAGCTGGTCAAGAAGTTCAACCGCCATGTCCATTTCACCTCTGGCGATGTGGAGGGAGGGGGCAAGTGTGAAAACATTCTTATAATACCCGCCGATGTCTAGAATCAGTCCGCATTTCGATCCTTTATAGACCAAAGTCCCCTGCAATCCTTCAAGAAACATTTTCTCGGTCAACTCCCTATCCGGAGTGAACCCGTCGGATTTGCAGATTTCTACCCTGAGGGCGAGGCCCAGGCCATCCACGTCACCGATCTCCTGGTGCTTCCTTTTGAGATCTCGAAGTAAAGAGAGGAAATAATCCCCACTTTCTGATACTTTTTTTTCATAATCCTTCTCTTCAAGCATGACCATCACCTCAAGGGCGATGCTTGTACCGAGGGGATTTGATGAAAAGGTCGAATGGGTTGAACCGGGAGGAAAAACGGCAGGGTTGATCAGATTTTCTTTGGCCCAGATGCCTGACAGTGGATTCAGACCATTGGTGAGTGCCTTTCCAAAAACAAGGATATCAGGGCTGGTCTCGAAATTCTCGATCGCCCAGAGTTTTCCTGTTCGATAGACCCCCATCTGGATTTCGTCGTCCACAAGCAGGATTCCCCAATCCTCCAGGATCTTCTTAAACCTCTTAAAATAACCTTGGGGGGGTATGATATAACCCCCGGTTGCCTGAACAGGTTCCATGAAAAAAGCCGCATACTCAGATTCTCTCACTTTTGTATCGATCACGGAGTAATACTCTGTCTCAAAAAGCTTTTCAAATTGGGAAATGCAGTAGAAATCACAATTTTCTCGCTTCTTCCCGTAATAACAACGAAAGCAATAAGGATAGGGGATAAACTGGGCTCGATCTGAGAAGTGGCCATACCTCCTCCTGTAGCGATAACTTGAAGTGATTGCGGAAGCTCCAAGCGTCCGTCCATGATAGCTTCCCATGAAAGCAAACATCAGGTTCTTTCCTTTGGAATTTCGGACAAGTTTTAAGGCGTCTTCAATTGCCTGGGCACCGCCCACATTGAAATGAATCCTCCCTTTTTCTTTAAACCTCTTCATATTCGCAAGGCATATTTTTTCTGCGAGAAGGACCTTCTCCTCGTGAAGGTATTGGCAGGCAAGTTGGGGGAGGGTGTCTATCTGAGTTTTGAGTACCTCGCGCAGTCTGGGATTTTTATATCCGAAACTTGCAGCGGAATACCACATCTGGAGGTCAAGGTAGGGGATATTCATGCTGTCATAAAGAAAACTGCCTTCACATCTCCTGAAGATTTTTGGAGGGTCTGCATAATGGACCGTATCTCCGTAAGAACAATAGATTGAATCTTTTTTGATCAGTTCCTCGTCGTTAACCATTCTGGTCCCCCTTTAGCCCATGACGGACAAAAGTCCTTTGAGATACAAAACGCCCTTTCCCTATTTGACTCCCCATCCATTCAATGATATCTCCAAATTCCCCATGATCGATATGGTGGATTTTTTCAGCCCGGCAAAAATCTAAGAGTTCTGATTTGGCGAAGGTTAAATCTGCTTTCCGTGCAATACAAAAATCGGAACGGCCATCTCCTACAAGAATGTTGATGCTCGATGGGCTGGAGAGTTCTTCCATAATTTTACACTTGCACATACCACTTCTGCTCAAACAATCCTTCCGGAAATAGGGGAAATACATTTCATACCTCCCATTCGTAGACCCCAGACTGTTCGCGTATACTCTGATGTCGTTCACTCCATACCTGTCCAGTATGGATTTTATGAACAGGTCAATTCCATCGCTGAGGATGACGATTTCGAAGCCCTTGTTTCTACAGTACCTCGCGAAATCGACAAAGGTTTCATCAACATGGATACTTTCTAAAAAATCAAGAAGGTCACGCACTTTTGCCCTGATGAGGTTCGTCTGCATGGCCAGGCAGTCCCGAGAACCAATTTCTCCATTCACCCAAGACCGTTCTATCTCCATCCACTTGGGGTCAGCAAATTTCTCCAAAAGCCTATCAATGAGATCTTCCTTTGTCACCGTCCCATCAAAATCACAAAAAAACTTATATGTCATAACTAAATCTCCAACTTCCTGGCGATAAGCACAGCATTGGTCCCACCAAAAGCAAACGAGTTCGACATCACCGTATTCACCTTCACGCCTTTCCGGCCGACGTTTGGAACGTAGTCGAGGTCGCATTCGGGATCAGGCTGATCGAGGTTAATCGTAGGGGGAAGGGCTTGATGCTTTATTGTAAGAAGTGAGACAACAAATTCGATGGCACCGGCTGCCCCCATTGTATGGCCATGCATCGATTTTGTCGAGCTGACGGGAACCTTGTAGGCATGCTCACCGAATACCTTTTTGATTGCCTGTGTCTCCAAGAGGTCATTCCACTGTGTTGCAGTGCCATGAGCATTGATGTAGTCTATGTTTTTGGGCATTACTCCGGCATCTTTGAGCGCTTCTGACATCGATCGTGCTTGTCCTTCAAGAGAGGGCCTGGCAATATGATCGGCGTCAGATGTGGAACCATAACCAAGGAGTTCGGCGTAGATAGGTGCTCCCCGACGGGTGGCTCTTCCGATCTCCTCGAGCACTACCACGGCGGCTCCCTCACCGAGCACTAACCCAGTACGGTTTTTGGAGAAGGGTTTGCAAGACCTTGAGGGGTCATCAGGATCTTCAGCGGCAAGAACTCTTAGAGATTCCCAACTTCGGAAGCTTCCATAAGTCAAAAACGCCTCTGTTCCTCCTGCGAGCATTACGTCAACATATCCATCTCTGATCTGCCGGAAAGCCTCTCCAATAGCATTTGTCGAGGAAGCACAAGCCGTGGAAACAGTCAAACAGGGGCCTGAGAGGCCGTACTCGATCGATATATGGGAAGCGGAAGCATTATTCATCACCATCAGCACAGTAAGTGGTTTTATCCTGTAGGCGTTATGTCTAAACAGTTGATCGTACTCACTTTCTATCGTGTTGGCCCCCCCCATGCCTGAACCGATGTATACTCCTGCTCGTTCTTTTTCTTTAGTGCCGAGAGACAACTCTGCATCTTTCCGGGCTTGTGAAGCGGCCGCTAAAGCGAATTGGTTAACGCGGTCCAGAGTGGACGCTTGTCTTTTGGGAAGATAGTCTAATGGATTAAAGTTGACTTCGCCTGCAATTTTTACCGAAAGAAGGTTTGAATATTCTGAAGAGATCCTTCTCACTCCAGACTTGCCAGTCATAATATTGGCTGAGAAGTCACTGATGTTATTTCCACACGGGGAAATGATACCCAGTCCTGTGACCGCCACTCTCCGTTTCATCTGCATAGAATCTCCGATTTACATTAAGCCTAATTGTTGCTGATCATCGCTGGGCTTGAAGGCCCTATCCTTTGTTCCGAAACGAACCGATCGACGGCATCTACCATATCCTGTATCGTCACCACTTTAAATTCCTGGTCGGGAATTGTTATATGAAATTCACTTTCGATATCGAACATGAATTCGATCTTATCGAGAGAATCGAGGCCCAAATATTCAAGCGTTGCGGTGGGCTTAAGTTCATGAACGTTGAAATCAAACTTATCGATAAAAAGTGTTCTGAGTCTCTCCAAGGTAGACATATTAACCTCCTCTTCGCAAACCAATGGGTCTCCGTTGTTGGGAGCATAACTATACGCTTCTAACATTAAACTCCAATTAACACAAGATTAAGTTCTCTTAATCTTGTCAGATGAAGGTGAAGAAGGTTAGCAGAGGTGCGATGTTCTACGTTTCATTTCAAAGAGGAGAGGAATAATTCATAAACTGAATAGTGATAGAAACGATCTTTGCCGCGATGGCCGTGGCCTGGTCCATCACCCCGCCGTGCAGGAAGACAGGCTCTGAGGCGCCGGTCACGTTCATCAATCCTGAGCAGGACAGGCCGAGGGGATCGAAAGCGCCGAGATCCTTCATCGGCCACTCAGGGCCATATCCTGAGACATTGGCGTGGATAATCTTCGGATGTGATGACCCTCTATCTCCACGGGATTGGGGGAGAAGAGAGCCGTATCGAAGTTGGGGATTCTCTGATTTTTGACATCGGTGAACGGTTCGATATAGTCCTGACCAATCCTCCATTTGGGAAAAAGAGTAGCATTACTATCGTCAATGGGGAGGGAAAGGCCGACAAGGAAACATTGGTTTATGAGCGACAGGATTTCTGGGCGACTACCTCGAACAAGCAATTGAACTTCCTCCAGCACGTTAAGACCATTCTCAAGATCAATGGGAAAGCCGGCATTGTTGTCCCTGATAATGTCCTTTTTGAGGGTGGTGCAGGGGAGACAGTAAGGAAGAAGCTGCTCGCTGAATGTGACGTTCATACCCTTTTGAAACTTCCCACTGGGGTATTCTATGCGCAAGGGGTAAAGGCGAATGTTCTCTTCTTCGATCAACGACCTGCAAGCGATAAAACATGGACCGAGAAGCTCTGGATTTATGATCTGAGAACGAATAAGCACTTCACCCTGAAAACGAATCCGTTGAGATATGAAGACATTGAAGATTTCATCAAGTGCTACAACACTGAGAATGAGTTTGAGAGGAAAGAGTCAGAGCGATTCAAGGCCTTTACCCTCGATAAGTAGATACCCACGGGCTTACGCCCGTGGCACTTCAAAGGATTATGAATTTTAGTTTGAGGGCTTCACGCCCTCAAACTCCCTGTAAGGATGGCATTCACCCACGCCCTCCCCCTTTGTGCCATGTATTGATATAGTCCGGTTGAATAGACAGCACATCAAGCGGCCCAAGGGGACCTTCTTACTCATGACGAAGGGCGGCGATCGGGTCCATCTGTGTGGCCTTCCATGCCGGATAGAAGCCGAAGAAGATACCCACCCCGATGGCGAATCCTGGAGCGACGATCAGGGCTTCCAGAGGAATAGATACAGGCCATCCCAAGGCGTGCCCCAGAATGAATGAACCGACCACGCCGACAAAGACTCCCAAGAGGCCGCCGAACAGGCTCAACATGACGGCCTCGCAGAGAAACTGCATCTGTATGGCCCATGTCGTGGCCCCGATCGCGAGGCGCAAACCAATTTCCCTCGTTCTCTCGGTCACCGATGCCAGCATTACGTTCATGATCCCGATCCCGCCTACGATGAGGGCGATGGAGGCAATGCTGATGAGAAAAAGCGCGAGCGTTCGGCTCATGGCGATCTGGGCCTTGATCAACTCTTCGGGACGCCGGATGTTGAAATCATCCTCCCGTCCCGCCTGGATGTGATGTCGCTCGCGTAGCAATGTACTGATCCGCTCGATGGCCGGTTTAACGGCGTCTTGGGACACGGCCGAACACATGATATCGTCCAGCCACGTAAAGCCCTTCCCCTTCAGCTTCTTCAGCGCCGTGGTGTAGGGCATCAGGATGTTGTCGTCCTGATCCTGGCCGGAATCCGACTGGCCCTTCGGCGCCAGCACCCCGATCACCCGAAAGATTTGGAGATTGATTCGAGTATCTCGGCCAACCGCCTCTTCCGCTCCGAAGAGCTGCTGACGCACTGTCTCGCCAATCATACACACGTTGGACGAGTGCGCCACCTCTTCCCCCGTGAATGGAACCCCCTCCGCCAGGGTCCAACGCCTGATCTCAAGAAATTCGGGGGTCACGCCGCGATAATGTGTCGTCCAGTTACGGTTCCCGCAGGCAATGAGCACGGTCCCATCCGCCTGCGGGGAAACACTCTTGATGAGTGACACCTCGTGAAGAATTGCTTCCGCGTCTTCCATCGTGAGGGAGGTCATTCCGTGGCTGCCGGTCCGCACCCCGTTCACGTTGCGAGAACCAGCCTCGATCCAAACCAGGTTATCCCCCAGGTTTTGGAGCTGCTGTTCGGCACGCTGCGAACCTGCCGTGCCGATGGCCACCACGCAGACTTCGGCTGCGATGCCGATGGTGATTCCGATTGCCGACAACGCGCTCCGCAACTTGTGGCGAGAGAGAGCGCGCATGCCCTCACGGCCCAAGAGACTTAGCAAGATCACTCTTGTACTAATGAGAGTTTTAAAGAGGGCGTATTTATACATGAAAATAGAAGACCCCTTAAGCTGCAACAGGTTCCTTTTCAAATGTCACATGGTAGCCTAACATTTCGATTCTTTAAGTTATGCGTTGGATAAGATGTTGTTCATTCAAACGATCAAGATAATGAGCACTAAGTTCCAAATGGGTGCGTTGTTCTTTGATAACTTCTCCCACTTCAATTATGCAATAGATTTTGTTGAAAACAATTTTTTATTCAAGCCACGTGTCAGCACATTCTATCAAGTGGCTTAGATTTTGGCTAAGAGGGACTTGATGCAGGCAGATTTCGTTCGTCATCGGATAATTTTAGGAGTGAGCGATCTCATTTATGAACAAGCTGCCCTTGGACATTTTCTCAGTGGTTTTATCCATGGTCAAGGTTGCTTCTACCCTTGGTCTTTGTAAGTCTCCCTCATTCTTCGATATCATCTCCAGGTTTAAGGAATCTTCACCGCAATTTAATGCCTGTTTAATCTTTCTTTTTGGATAATGCTCGCAGATATCCAGTGAAAGACTGCCTGTGTGCTGTGTTCTTCCCCCCCCCTCGTTATCAAAGGGAGGGATTAGATCTGGGCAATTTTGAATCTATTCAGTTAATATTAAACGAGAAGTCGTCTCACGCTGTTTTTTCCTTTCGAAGTGAAGAAAGGGTTAGGAGGAATAGGAGATCTTGCGAGTGCTGGTTGTGGAAGACGACCCGAAGATCGCCGCTTTTGTCACCAAGGACCTCCAACTGGAAGGCTTTTCCGTGGACCATGCGGCCGATGGCGAGGACGGTCTCAAATTGGCTCTGACTCGATCCTACGATGCTGCGATCGTTGACGTCATGTTACCCAAGCTTGACGGTTTGAGTCTGATCGAAGAGCTTCGACGCCAAAAACTCAATACCCCTGTGATCATTCTGAGCGCTAAGCGTTCTCTGGACGACCGGATAAGAGGGCTTCAAAAGGGAAGTGATGATTATCTCACAAAGCCATTTGCCTTCTCAGAGCTTCTGGCTCGTCTCCAGGCGCTCATCCGAAGAGCTACCGGTGGGCCCGAGCTCACCCGCATTACCCTTGGTGATATCTCGGTCGATTTTCTCAATCGGGAGGTTGTCCGGGGGGGGAAGAAGATCGATCTGCAGCCCCGTGAGTTCGCCCTCCTCGGCTGCCTTATGCGCAATCCCGGGAAAGTTGTTTCCAAGACGTTGATTATGGAATATATCTGGGAGTACAGCTTTGATCCCCAGACCAATGTGGTTGATGTCTTGGTCTTCAGACTGCGAAACAAGTTGGATAAGGATTTCGAGAAGAAAGTGATCCAGACCATCCGGGGAGTTGGCTATGTTTTTAAAGTTTCTTAATCGACTGCGGAAGACCATCGGTTTTCGATTGGCCCTCTGGTATTCTGCGATCTTTCTCCTGAGTTTCCTGATCCTCTTTACCTTCGCCTATCTCAACCTTTCCTCTGCCGTCCGCAAATATGACCGGGACAATATCAGGGTGGAACTCCTTGAGTGCTCTGCGCACATTCAAATGGGTGGAGTCGACGCTTTGAAAAAAGAAGTGGAGTTCGAGAGGCACCTGAACAAAGGGAAAAACATATTCTTTGTGCGGCTTACGGATCCTGAGAACCAAATATTGTTTTTGACCGTTCCGGATGGATGGACAGGATTCGACCCGAAAGAGCTTCAGGCTAAGCACCTCGAAGTGACCAAAGGATGGTTAGAGATTAAGGGAACGGAAGGTGTCATGGAGATTGCGTCACGACGGCTTCCTGACGGCCATCTTCTGCAGATCGGTAAAAGTACCGAAGGTCGATGGAATCTTCTGAAACGTTTTCATGTCAACTTTGCCGGCATTGTCATCACGATGATGTTAGTCAGCCTTACCGGAGGTGTCTTTCTTACCTTTCGCGCACTTCGCCCCATTCGGAAATTTATTGAAACCCTCCAATCCCTCACTGAAACCGGCCGGATGGATATTCGCGTGCCAATGAGACAAACCGGTGACGAGCTTGATGAACTGGCTGTCATGTTCAATGGAATGCTGGAGAAAATTGAGATTCTGATAAACGGAATGAAGGGCTCATTGGATAATGTCGCCCACGATCTAAGAACTCCTCTGGCGAGATTGCGGGGAAGGGCTGAAATGGCGTTAAAATCGGAACCGAACCCCGACGCTCTTCGAGAATCTTTGATTGAGTGTACTGAAGAGTCGGAACGCGTTCTCACCATGCTAAACACTCTGATGGACATCTCCGAGGCGGAGACCGGAGTGATGAAGCTCAACCTGGAGGAAGTAAGAGTATTGAGCCTGATTGGAGAGGTCGTTGAACTCTATGCTTATGTTGCCGAAGAAAAAGATGTCGCCCTATATCTGACCTCTCCGGAAGATCTTTCTCTGACGCTGGATCCGAACAGGATGCGACAAGTCCTTGCAAATTTGCTCGACAATGCAATCAAGTATACTCCACGCGGTGGAAGAGTGGGTATCGAAGCCCTCCGGAAAGGATGGGAAATCATTATCACCGTAAGGGACAATGGGATCGGAATTCCACCTGAAGAACTTTCCAGAATCTGGGACCGTCTCCATCGCGTTGATAAGAGCCGCTCAGAGCGAGGGCTTGGGCTCGGCCTGAGCCTGGTCAAAGCGATTGTCGAGGCACACCAGGGACATGCCGGTGTTTCCAGCGAACCAGGGGTGGGTTCCATTTTTTCTATTTACCTTCCTGATAGGCGGCATTAATCCGGATACCCGCTGTTTCTCATTTTGGTTTGGAAACTAACCTTTCAAATCTGTAATGTTAGATTGATGCGATTTTAATCTTCACATTCCATAATTACTATGGGGAGCATTATATAGTTTGCATTCGCCATAACCAAACATGTAGGGCAGGCCTTCAGGCCTGCTTCTGCAAGGCTGAAGCCTTGCCCTACGAAATGCAATCTGTTTTATGCTCCGAGTAGTAATTACGGGTTGATAGAGATGAAAAAAATAGTTCGGAAATTTTTCAATAGCCTTGTTCCAAGAACGAAGGGAAAATTAGGAAATGGGTCACAATAACATGGTTATGAAACGAATTCCCGGCCGGATTTCAATTTCTCGGTTGCTCCTTGCCCTTTTGATCCTGGTGGCATTTCCTTTTTCTGCTACGGGCGCTAATCCGTATTTTGAAATCTTGCCTTATGTGCAAAACGCCGAGGGGACTTCGGCGACGATTTTGTGGAAACCAGTGGGCGATGTCACCGGGCGGGTCGAGTACGGTGTCACCACTGCCTATAGCGCTTTCGCAGAAGGTCACCTCGAATATGTTACGAGGAATGGCGTGCCACAGCCGAAGAAGGGGAGCGTGGTCCGGTCTCAACTCACCGGCCTGCCACCCGATACGCTTTACCATTATCGGGTTGTTTTGCCCTCCTCTGCCAGCGAGGATCGAAGGTTCCGGACCCCGCCCGGGGACCCAAATGCAGCCTTCACATTTCTGGTCTACGGTGACAGCCGAAGCGACCCTCAGGCACACGCCCGAGTCGTTTCAGCCGCGGCGGCGACCTGTGACCCGGCGTTTGTGCTTACGACCGGCGACGTGGTCCCATCGAGTGGTGCCTCGCAAGCGGTCTGGGTCAGCCAATTCTTTGTGCCGGCTGATCCGCTCCTCAGAAAAACCCCGTTTCTGGTCACGCGAGGCAACCATGATGCAACGAGCCAGCTCCTGTCGTTATACTTTGAGGCGCCAGGAAACAGGCAGGTCGAAGACTATTACAGCTTTGACTGGGGCACGGTCCACGTGGTAACGATCAACACGAACAAGGATTATCAGCCGGGGAGCGAACAGTACCAGTTTCTCAAGCAGGACCTTGCCAGCACCACTCGTCCCTTCAAGGTCTTCTTCGGCCACCATCCGGCATACAGCTCGGCCTTCCACGGGAGCACAAAGAAGGTTCAACTCTACCTCAAGCCGCTCTTCGAAGCCTATGGGGTGCAACTCGTCTTCGCCGGCCACGACCACTCCTATGAGCGGACGATTGTCAGCAGCATCACCTACGTCGTTTCCGGCGGCGGCGGCGCTCCCTTGCACGGGCAGGAACAGTTGAAAAAGAACCCTAACAGCCTCGTTTTCAGAGAGGCCTATAACTTCGTCCATGTGGATGTTGCGGCCCATGCACTGACTCTCACCGCCTGGGCGGTGGATGCCACTGACGTCGCAACAATCATTGATCACTCAGTCATTACACCATAGCACACCCTATCATAATGCCCCATGCCCGGAGCGCACTCCTGCCTACGCTGAAGCTTCGGCGGGCAAGCACGCCTGCGTGCCGAAACGCGATACCAGCGCCAGACCTGCATGGGCACTCTGGCGTGCAGGCACGAACCATAACAAATGACCTTTAATTGCCCTCTCCCGCTGGCGGGAGAGGGTGTGGTCGGCGGCGCGCCATAGCCACTTAGCCTGGGTAGGCTGGACCATGGCCGGTCTGGCGACGGCGCGGTGAGGGTCGGACATTGTGGGTTTCCCCCTCACCTCAATCCTCTCCCCCTGTCGGGGGAGAGGAGATATTGGGAGCTATTTTCTAAGTATTAAGGGCATTTCCATTTAGACGTATCCTTTCTTCCTCCCTGTAAGGCCATCGACAATCCGCAGACTATTACAAAAGTGTAATTCGATTCTAACCAGCCTTTAATGTTTGCATGGCATAATTTGATTCATATCAAATAGTTGCAAATGGGCGCATCTGAAACAAATGGAAAAACAAGGAGAAAATAGAAATGAGAAAACAAGTTTACTTAGCTTTGCTGGTGGTGGGTTTAACCGTAGGGATCTTCAGCATGGCCCATGCAGTGCCTCCATATCTGGATAAGTTCAACACCAAATATGGAACTGCCGGATCAGCATTAGACACCTGCATCCTTTGCCATGGACCATCGGGTCCGCCCCTTAATCCCTTTGGGGCTGATTTCTCGAATCGTACGAAAGGGAACTTCACTTTCAATGCAAAACTCGAGGGGCTGGACTCTGACGGCGACGGGTTTACCAACATAGTAGAAATCAATGCCAGGACCTTTCCCGGAGATGCAACAAGCCATCCCTCGACACCACCTCCTCCGTCAGATAAAAAGCCCCCGAAGATCACATCGTTCATGATGCCTAACACTTCCAACTCGTTAATAGTTTCAGTTACAACTTTGACAGCGACAGACAACGTCGGGGTAACGGGTTACCTTGTAAAAGAATCGAGTACCCCTCCTGCGGCTTCAGATGCAGAGTGGAATCCGACACCTCCAACCCAGTATACCTTTGCCTCGGCTGGTAAGAAGACTCTCTATGCCTGGGCCAAGGATGCTGCAGGGAATATCTCCAAGTTAAAGAAACGTACTGTCAAGATTGTCCTTACAACTGTTACGACGAAGGCAGCTTCAAACCTTTCTCAAGCCGTGGTTACCTCTGCTGCTTCCAGGAATGGAATGGCCTCTGGCATGGTACAGAATAGGGTCCTTTCCAATTCTCCAAACATGAACCAGGATAAGACCAATGAAACCCCTTTGCAGAGCGCGATTGCGTCAGATCCAATCCAAGACATGGCTATCTGGGTGGGAACATGGTTCAAGGTCACGATGAAGAATGAGGGGTTCTACACAGGGAATTCCGGGTTGAGCAATGACCGCGAGAACTTTATCAGGTATTTGAAGATCGTGTCATGGAATCCGGAGAATAAAGTTCTTGATGCAACCCTATATGAATATGATTCCATTAGTGGTCAATGGCTTTCCGAGGCCCTTCCTCTTCAATACATCTCCGGAAATAGTCTGGATTTCCGATATTCGTCTCAGGCGAGCGGCGATTTTTCATACGGATTTACAGCTCAGATCAAGGCGACGATGGCTAATGGAGTTTTGGCGAGTGCTACGATCAAGACCCTGGCGGGATACCACGTTCAGAGTAGTAGTGACCAGGGATCAACTGAACCCTTGGCTGGATGGCTTTCCATCACAGGCGAAATGATTCCTGAATCCGATGTGCCTGTTCCGGCAGAGGCGTTAGCAAACTAAGGAGTCAATACCGCTTATCCATTTTGGACCTAAAGGGTAAAGAGGAACCCTGTGACCAGGATGCTATGGAGAAAAACCCAACGGGCAGGAAAGGAGACGAATAGAATGAAATCCTCATCGAGATTTGCTTTAACAACATTGATGGAAAGTTTCACACGGATTGTGTTAGCGGCGATAGTGCTGCTCTCGTTTCATTTAATCGGCAGTTCACCAGCAGCCGGACAAGGGCTTAACCTTTGCTCAAAAACGTCTCAGGATGTCTCAAAATCGTGCAATTCCGGGGTACAGGATCAATACTGGATCACCATAGGCAAGTGTGAGAACCTTCCTACTAAAGATGAGAGAAAAACTTGCGGCCAGCAAGCCAAGCAGGATAGCAAATTGGGTTCGGATGGATGCAAAGCCCAGTTTGCTGCACGGCAGGGGATTTGCAACACACTGGGAGAGGCTGCATACAATCCGATTATCAATCCGGCCGATTTCGTTGCTAAAATCGATAATCCCTATCTTCCGCTAACGCCTGGCACCATCTATATCTATGAGGGCGTAACAGAAAAGGGCAACGAACACAATGAAGTCTACGTCACGCATCACACGAATGTCATTCTTGGGGTAACCTGCACCGTTGTTAAGGACACGGTCAAGGTAGACGGAGTGCTGGCGGAGGACACCATCGATTGGTTCGCTCAAGATAAGTTTGGTAATGTATGGTATTTTGGCGAAAATTCTTTGGAATATGATGGCGGTCTTGTCGTCAGCCTTGGAGGCTCATGGATGGCCGGTGTTGACGGTGCCAAACCAGGAATCGTCATGAAGGCGGTGCCACAAATGGGTGATTTATATCGACAGGAGTTTGCCCTCGGTGTAGCCGAAGACATGGCCCAGGTCATCGCCCTGAATCAATCCACTACAGTCCCTGCCGGTACTTTTGACCACTGCGTTGAGACCAAAGACTTTTCACCACTCGAACCCGACGTCGTCGAGCACAAGTTCTATGCCCCGGGAGTTGGTAACGTTCAGACAGTTGACGCCAGCACAGGGAAGCATCTGGATTTGATAAACATCATTACTGAGTGAATTGAAGAGAGGGTCGTGAGCAGGATTCCGTATCGATATGGCAATGAACCTTCTTGCCCATCTCGCCAAAGGGAAAATTGTGAACTTCATCAAATCGTAACATTTTAGCTCTTTGAAAATGGAATACGCTGGCATTTAGCAAGATCGTCCGATGATCGGACTCAAGAGCCCTCTTTGCGGTGGAGTGAACGAGCGTCTCGGTCGGCTGAGGATAGCAGTCCTCCAGTCTCGTTGCCGGGGGTTAAGAAATCTTCATTCAGTCTTAATGTCCCTCTAATCTCCGTCTTGTACCATACCTCTGTAACGACAGGGAGAGATTGCACAGGAGAAATAGAAGAGTCCAAGACTGAAAAACCTGTGTGGCTTTTCTTTCGGGTGAGTGAACTGTTCTAATGATCGTGGAAGAAGGAGATAATCAAAAATTGAAAAGAACGCTTCAGGACCACCCCCTCATAATGGGGTTGGCCCTTCTGTTAATCCTGCTATTCGTGGGCCTTAAGCTCCGGGATTATTATGCGCCATTGCCTGATCATGAGCGGAACAAAAAGGAGATTTCACGGATCAAGGCCTATGACCCGTCGGACTTTACCTTCGCGGTGTTTGGGGACAACAAAGGAAACATCTCCATTTTCAAGCCGCTCCTGCGCGATATAGACGATCGAATTGATATAGACTTCGCTATTGACCTTGGCGATTTAGTGGATGGCGGAAACAACGCGCACTATCGGCGCTTTCTCAATCAGTTGCAGGATAACCTCGCAATTCCCGTTCTTGCGGTGATCGGCAATCATGACCTGAGCAAGGGAGGCTCCTCTCATTATCAGGAGATTTTTGGCCCAACCTATTACAGCTTTCAAATTGGGCAAGGTTATTTTACTATTTTGGACGCAATCTCAGAACAGGGTTTTGATAAGACAGAACGTAAATGGTTAGAGGATGAGTTGAAGAAGGCGCAAGTCTCGAAGGCCCGCTTCGTATTCATGCATGTGCCGCCATTTGATCCCAGAGGCGGCGGATTCGACAAATGCCTGCCGGAGAGAGATCGGAGGGATCTTTTAGATCTTTTCAGACGTTACAACGTGACCCATCTTTTCGCCTCCCACATCCACGGATATTTCACCGGAGTTTGGGAGGGTGTTCCTTACACGATCACGGGGGGGGGTGGAGCTGGACTCCAGGGAAGCGGTCCACAGCATTTCTTTCATCACTACGTGGAGGTCCATGTCAATGATGGAAAAGTGGACACACTGGTCAGACAGATCGATAGCGAAGACTTGCTGGCGCGGCTCTATGATCAATTAGTAGACAGTGCCGTCGAATGGGCTCTTCTCTTTGGAGCAGGTATTGCGCTGCTCACTCTCGGTTTATTCATATGGGGTGAGCATAGGTCATAGGAGGGTCAGAAATGGCTTACCTTTTCTATTCCCATTTCGACTATTGAGGACGCCTCGAACGTCTTTGTTTGGAAAATCAACCCATGGAGGAAAGAGATGAGAAGTAGAATCTTTACCATTTTGTTGATGATAGCGTTTGTTGGAGGAACCGCATGGTTATTGGGAACGCTTTCATCGGGATTATCGGGCAATGCCTATGCGACTCCCGGGATGGGAAAGGACTGCTCAAAATGTCATGGCTCCAAATCGAAGGATGTCGCAAAAGCGTTTAAGGGGTTTACGGATAACTTTATGACGGAGACCTGCGACGGCTTCTCCTCCGAGGGAACGAATCCCTATTTCGTTCTGCAACCGGGTTATCAACTTATTCTGGAGGGGAAGAAGAAAAAGGACACCCTTCGTATCGAGGTTACTGTTCTTGACGCAACAAAAACGTTTACCTTAGACCTCGGGGATGGAGTAATGACTAACGTAGTCACCAGAGTTGTGCAAGAGAGAGAAAGCAGAAATGGGGTGCTGGCTGAGATATCAAAAAATTACTTTGCCATATGCAACCGGACCAACAGCGTTTTCTACTTCGGGGAGGATGTGGATATCTACGATGCAACTGGGACAACCGTTATTGATCACAGTGGATCGTGGTTGGCGGGCCCTGACGGAGCCAGACCCGGAATCGCGATGCCCGGAGTGATCCTCGTGGGAGGGAAATATTTCCAGGAGGTGGCACCCGGTCTCGCACTTGATAGATCAGAGATCGTCAGTATGACTGAGGCCGTAGAAACTCCAGCCGGGGCTTTTCTAAACTGCCTGCAAACGCTGGAAACTTCAGCTCTTGAGAAGGGTAAAGGCTATAAGTTCTATGCCCCGGGAATCGGGCTCATCAGAGATGACGCTGACGCCCTATTATTAACGCAGCATGGGATGGTGCCTTAGAACGTCGTGGCGAAGCAATCCCCTGGGTGCTTTGCTTCGCCCTGTGTACCATTGGGGAAAAATCATCCCTCAGTGATTAAAGGAAGATCAAAAATAGAATAGAACATCCTAACTTGACGCCTCACCCGCCCTCTATTATATTTCTTTCTGAGAAGGGCAGGGGCTTATCAACAAAAACTGAATGGTGTACGGATTCTTTTCACTCAGATCATGGGGAACCATTATCTCCTCCGTATCTGGCTCTTGAGGTAGACCGAAAGATGCGGGCACCGGCGTGGTTCATTCTCCTTTTATTCGCACTGAGTCTCCGGATCATTTCCATCTGGAACTGTGAGCTTTCGGGCCCCGATGAACCGAGGGTGGCCGGAATCGCCCGTGAGATGGCACTTACCAGGAATTACCTGATTCCCCACCTTAACGGAGAGAATTTCCTCGAATACCCTCCCCTCGGATACTTGCCGATCGTGCTGTCCGTCTCAATGAGTGAATCACCAGCAGATTTCCTTGCCTATATTCCCATTGCTCTCATAGGGGTGGGAACGATCCTTCTCACCTTTCTGATTGGAAAGGCACTGGCAGGTGAACGGATCGGTTTGACAGCGGGATTCATCCTGTCGTTGATGTCGGGTTTCTTCATTCTACACCGGCGCTGCCTGGTAGATCCCACGCTACTTTTCTTTATAACCCTTAGCCTGTATGGTTTCGTAAAAGGCTACCGATCCACACGAAAGAGCTTTCATTTCTTTGCGATTTTCTATCTTGCTATGGCCGGAGGCTTTCTTTCTAAGGGATTGATCGGATTGGGAATCCCTGTTGTTACGGTCGCAGCCTTCTTAATCGGGAGGAAAGATTTCGAGGGGACCCGGAAGCTCCACCTGGGCTGGGGAGCGTTTCTTTTCCTGCTTCCAATCTCTCTCTGGGGAGGATACGTTTGGTGGCTTGAAGGACCTGCCCTTTTGAAGGAGGTGGTCCAACAAAGTCTGTGGCGCTTTTTCTCCTCCTCGGCTGACCATGCTCATCCTTTCTACTTCTATTTCGTTCCCACCCTTACAAACCTCCTGCCCTGGACACCTCTACCTCTGATTCTCCTCTGGAGGCGACAGGGGTCTTTCCAGGGGAGAGAATCTTCCCGCGATGATCTTCTTACCATTTTTGCTCTGTCCTGGTTCCTGTCGGCCTTGATCGGACTTTCTCTGGCCTCGGCCAAGCGGGTTCTCTACCTTGGACCGATCTTTCCTCCCTTCGCCCTCCTGTCGGCCTTGGCCTGGGACCGCATCCGGGAAAAATTCCCCGGAGTGAGACGTCGTGAGGCCCCGGCCTTGATCGTCCTTTTTATGATCTTCGTTGGAGTCCATTTCTTCCAGTTACTCCCTTCAGAGAGAAAGGACAGCCTCCGCCCCGTTTTTAAGGTAGTCGCAAAGGAATCTGACCATGGCCCCGTTCGCCTGTGCAACCCATCCGAAGCCATCCGGGGGGCAGCCTATTTCTATCTGGGGAGGAAAGTGCCTATGCTGAAAAACCAGGAATTGGTGATAGGCGAGTTCGGAAACGGCTTAGGGGAAACCCTCATCATCCCGCTTCTTCGCATGAACAGCCAACTCCTTGATCACCTGGAAGCGAAGGGGTTTCGTCTCATCACGCAGGAGAAGATCGGAAAAATGTGGGTCCTCGTCTATTCAAACAGCTCCTGAGGTTGTTTGCGGTGCTCGGAATGATGATGGAGTACAGGGAAATTGACGAAATCGATGAAGCCTTCAATGTCTAATCTGCCGCGTAAACCAGAAGAGGAAAGGTAAAATTAAAGAAACCATACTCAGGTAAAGAGTTCTGCTCGAATCAGGAAATCCTGGAGGAACTAAACGCTGCCAGCCTGGATTGCGTAAGAATTGTTCCCATATCGCAGGTCTCTGACAGGGTTTTTGTGATGGCCCGAAATCGCAAATAGGAACAGACTCATCTCAATTAAAGACCCAGAGCCTTCGCAGCCGGTTAAAGCGCTTGAGGAAGGATCGCTCTTCCGGGGTCATGAGATCAGGGGCAACCCTCTCTTTCATTTTCAACAGCCCTCCATAATCAACCCACCTCAGAATCGGAAAGAGAAAGCGGCGAAGAAATCCTCCTTCGCTGAATGAGAAACTGCTGTTGAAGTCGATGAGAAAGGGCTCTCCCTCCGGTGAGATCAGGATGTTGCCCTTGTGCCTCAGGTCAAGATGGACAACCCCTCTTGCGTGGACGTCGTGGAGAACCTTCTCCAAGGCTGGCCAGAAGCAGGAAGGCAGAGCTTCTCCACGCCCGAGGGGCTTTCCCGGAATCAACTCCATGGCGAATGCGAAGCGATCGATTCGTTCGGCAGCCCGGGGAATGCCTTTGATCCCGGCTAAACGGGAATATATCTTCCACTCCTTCTGAATGAGCCAGAGGCCTAACGTCCAGCGAAAGAAGAAAGGCTTCTCTTGAACATCTTTAACGATGTAGGAGTGCCCTGCCCCGTTCACCTGGTAGAGGGCCGGTTTGCCAAAAATATTCCCTTTGCTCAGACAAGCACTATTTTCCTGAAAATCTTTTCGCTTCACTGACGTACTCCGAGAATCCCTCCCAACCTCCCTTTTCCAAAGGGAGGAGAGAGGTTTCCCCCTTTTGATAAAGGGGGATTAAGGGGGCTTAGATGGTACGAGAGAGGGAAGAGATGAGACTTCACCCCCGCCTAAAAAATCGCGCTCCAGTAGGGCCGACTGAGAACGGCGAGGATTCCAATGACATTCAACAGGAGAATGCCCTCCTCACTGTTCTCCATAAAGAGGCTAAACCGCCACGGCACCTTCTTTTCTGAATAAGGCGTCCAGCGGGGCAGATATTCCGAGACCTTCTGGTCATAATCCTCATACGGTCTCCCGAATTTCTTCTTCAGCCGATCTCCTTCAACTCTCTTTTTATACGGGATATAATGGAAGCAGAAGGCAAACATCGCAGCGGCAAGGAGGTAGACATTACTTGCAAGGATACAAAAACCTCCCGTAATCAGGATCGTGCCGACATAGAGCGGATTCTTGACATAGGCATACGGTCCGGTGATCGTCAAGGTTTCATTCTTCTCGAGATGACCTGCTGCCCAGATGCGGAGAATCTCGCCTAAGGCAATGAGGGCGATTCCCACAATGACTCCGGGCGGGTTGGGTCTGGCAAAGAGAATCAGCAACAAACCTCCGACAAATATCGGAATCCTTCGAATTTTTTTCATTCAATCCAACCTCCTGACTCCATCATTCCATGAAATTTGGGCGGCTCACCGGTTTGAGATCAGCACGATATCATCGTTTCCTACCGGCCTTCGGGCAATCAGGTTCAACGTCGGTCTTCCTTCCATGGCCATAAGTGATGTGTAATCCCTGTGCTTAAGGAGGCAAAAAAACCTTTGCGAAGAGTTCAGAAAATTGGAAAACTCTTCTTTCTTTTCCAACTCGAGAATGGGCACAATCCCTGTGTAGAAATTATACGGCCCGGTGCCGAAACCTCCATAGAGAGCAAGCTTATCTCCCGGTTGAATTCGCGAGGTAACCTCCTGACAAATGAACCGAGCCGATTTCAATGGGTTAACGACAGGAAATATAACCCTCTGGGTATAAAAAAATCCAGAGGCAATAATTCCCACGATGAGAAAAAGGACGGCTCCCTGTTTGTTCGACCGATTCAGGAAGAACAGGGCGATCCCTCCTCCAGTGATAAGAAATGCTCCAGGCACACTGTAAACAAGAAAAGACGGAAACTGCCTCGATACGAGCCAGAGAAGAACCGGCCCTCCGATCACCATCAATCCCATAAATCCATACAGAGGAAACAGGATCCATTCGCGCCGGAAGTTCTCCATCTGGCTCGATATGTAATCCTCGAAAAGCTTTCCTACCATCAGAGAAGTCGCTGGATAAAGGGGCAGCAGGTAGAGTCCTCTTTTGCCTTTGGAAATGGAGAAGAACAAAAAGATGAAAGCAAACCAGGTCAAAAGAAAGAAGAACTCTCTCCTCTTCCCGAGCATCTCTTTTGAAAGACCATAAACAATGGCTCCGGGCAGAAACAAGGTCCATGGCAGGAATTCCACAGGGAAATTGAGAAAATAATAATAGAATGGTTTTACATGGCTCCATCCCGTTGAATAACGATCAATCGATTGCTTGAAGAGGGTGGCGTCAAAATAATCCCGGCCTCCTTTCAGACCCGCGGGAAGATACCAGCATAAGATCAGGGCGACCATCAGTATCAGCCCCGGAAGGAGCTTCATCTCTTTGAGGCCCCTCCAATCCCTCTCGGTAAGAAGATAGACCAGGGTGACGAGCAGTGGAAGAACAAACCCTACAGGCCCCTTGGTCACCGTCGCAAAGGCCATTCCCACATAGAATCCATAGATCCACCTTCCATGGAAGGAGCCTCGTTCCGTCTCCCCTCCCTTTCTCAATCGGTTCCATTCGAGGAAACAGAAAATGGAGGCTGTGGTAAAGAAGGTCAGGGTCGCATCGATATTCGCCCTTGTGGCGAGATAAATAAATTCGACGCTGGTCGCAAGAATCAACCCGGCAAGAAGCCCTGTTCGTGAGGAATAGAGCCTCCTACCGAGAAAGAACGTCAGGAGGATGGTGAGCGTCCCAAACAACGCCGAAGGAAACCTGGCTGCAAAGGAATTAAATCCTCCCGAAAAAAAAGAAGAGAAGGCAATCATCCAGAAAAAGAGGGGAGGCTTGTCCGTATACATCGCGCCGTTGTTGTGCATGAGAATCCAATCCCCCCCCTTAACCATCTCCCTCGCAACCTGGGCGTAACGGGGTTCATCCGGATTCCAGAGGTCCCACTGATTTAGATTGAGAAAAAAGAAGACGAGACAGAACCCCACGAGAAGCACGATCTGGCTCCATTTCTGGGGGTAGACTTTCGAGAATCGCTTTTCCATCCGGTTTCAATCCTTTCTGAATGGTTTCAATCTATATACGACGTCTTACATTCATCCGCGGCAAAATGTGCTCACGGCCATCAACTCAGGGCTGAAGCCCTGAGTTACAGACTTTTTCAAAGGGTATGTAACTCGACCCTTTAGGGTTGAACTTATGTTGGCGCAATGATATCCGGCATTACTTATGTCACTATATCTCAATGGGTGGAAACCCTCCTCTCAGGGACCGCCCCTTTGAGAAACCAGCACCAATTTTCCTTCTTTATACTGAAATTCACGCATGAAGATCAAGGAATCATTCCCACTTCTCTGAATCTTCTCGTAGAGTTCATCCTGCATAAGGATCACCGCCCCCTTCTCTTTTTCCAGCACTTTTAAGAAGTGATCATGTCTCTTTAGATTAGGGACGATGCGGTCGAGGTAGAAATTGACTTCTTCCAGGGTGCTCACATCCAACCGGTAGCCATAGAGCATCGCCTCCCCTACCAGGGGCCTTAATTCCCCTGTAAGAACCATCCCGGGCGAGCCGGAGTGATTCTCCTTCGCCCAGTAGAATTCAGCGCCATGCCAGATCAGAATCGATATGCTCAATGGGATGAGAAACAATGCCATCTTCTTCTTGCCCATTCCCCCGATCATCAGGGCAAGAGGGGGAAGAGCCGGAAGGAGATATCTGGAGGCCCTGAATTTGATGAAGGTCAGGCCGGCGAAGAGGAGAATAAACCAGATGAGAAAAAAGGACTCCCGGGAGAACCAGATCCTCCGTCTATTTTTCCAGACAAAAAACGTGAGAACCGGCAGGAGAAGGGACCAGGGGAGAAATTCGGCCCAGATTTTACCGAAATAAAAGTAGAATGGGGCCTGACGGGAGAGGATCCGATTCTCTTCCACGAGTGTGAGAGTCCGATCGAATCCCACGCGGGAGACGAACAGAAGAATCCATGGGAGCACGGTAATGGCCAGAAGACCATAGCCCAGAAAAAATTCTTTGCTCAGAAAGAGATCGGTCCGCCTTTCTTTGAAGAGAAAGGCAGCGATAATCGCAAGAGGCATCAACAGCGGAATCGGCCCCTTTGTCAGGAACAGAAGTCCCATAGAAAGGAAGGAAAGGCCATGGAAGAGGTATCGCTTCCTGCCTGCCTCTTCATACCCCAAGTAGAAAAAGTACAGGCAGAAAAGGATGAGAACGCAGAGCATCATGTCAGGCCTGGTGGTTCTTGCGTAAGAGAAATATTGGTAGGTCGAAAGGAGAACTCCTCCGGAGATCAGGCCTGCCATGCTGGATCGATAGACTCTCCTTCCCCAGAAGAAAAGGACGATGGCGCCTCCCCACGCGAAAACTGCGGACGGCAGGCGCGCAATCAAGGGGGTGACAGACCCGTAAAGCAGGGCAGGAATCGAAATCAGCCAGAAGGACAGGGGGAGTTTGTCGAGGTAGATCTCGCCATTCAGCCGGAGGACCACCCAGTCTCCCGAACGGATCAATTCTCGTGCAACCTCCGCATGGCGAAGGTAGTCATGATTCTCGAGCGTTCTCGCCCAGAGGTTGAAAAAAAGAACCAGACCGCTAACTGCGATGAAACACCCGATGATCCATCTCTCTCGATCTTTCATATCCTTCACTTAAGAAGTTCTATGTAGGGACTGCCACTGTGCCGACCGGAGCAGGCAGGCGCGGTGGCCCGCCCTACGAACTTTCTCGGGAATGAAACGGTCTGTTGTGATTTAAATAACGCTGCAACGGACGTAGGAGCGGCATCCCTGCCTCCGGTCGCGCCTGAAAGGCGCTCCTACAGGACAACGAACGCCATGTCACTTTTGAATCGTCCTGCCAAGCGGCGATGAAGACGGGATCTGTTTGCCGGATGACCCAGATCATGAACGTGGACAATGGAAGCCATTTGATCTCAGACTCTTTCTTCTATTTCGTAGCGGATATGCCGGCTCTTCATCCACCGCACCGCAAGGAGATCGACAAAGGCACGCCACATTCGATTCCAGGTCGTGTATTTCGATACGCCAAACCTCCGCGGATGATGGGCAATCGGGATCTCAATCACCCGATACCCTTCCAACTTGACGAGGGTCGGCATAAAGCGGTGCATCCCCTTATACAACTTCAGATCCTGCAGGCATTCCCGCTTATAGACCCTGAAGGTGCAACCACTGTCCCGAATCTCCTCTCCGCTCAGCCGGTTCCGAATCCGGTTAGCAATCCTCGAAGTGATCCGTTTCACCCGCGAGTCATCCCTCTTCTCTCGCCATCCGGTCACCATGTCGTACTCTTTCAAATATCCGAGCATCCTCGGGATATCTTCCGGATCATTTTGAAGGTCCGCATCGATGGTGATGACGATGTCACCCCTTGCCGCCTTCAATCCCGCAGCGCCTGCGGCCGTCTCCCCGCAATTCTTCTTAAACCCGAGCAGGCGAATCCTCGGATCTGCTGAGGCCATCTGTTTCACAATCTTTCGGCTACCATCCGAGCTACCGTCATCGACCAGAATCATCTCGTACGATTTTCCGAGAGGGTCAAGGACCTTTGAAAGATGGGGAATCAGAATGGGAAGATTCTCCTCTTCGTTGTAAACAGGCACCACTATCGAAATATCTATTTTCCGGTCCTCTTTCACGGGCCTTTCGTCCTCCTATAGGTACGCGCTGTAGGTCTGAGGAGCGCCGCGATCGAGGATCGAGGCAAAACAGTTCGCGCCTCAAATCTCAAGTCCCGCGGCGCGGGACGATCCTCCAACCTGAAGTAGGGAACGCATAAATGCGTTCCCTGCGAAGCGGTCAGTTCTATTTTCCAAAGAACTCCCGGATCGCACCGCAAACGTAATCCACTTCCTGTTTCGAGAGCTCGGGATAGATCGGAAGGGAAAGGATCTTTTCCACTGCCTCTTCAGTCCTTCCCAGTTTCGGTTGCGGCCCCAGGGTCTGTCGCACAGCGGGTGCCTGATGATTGGGAATGGGATAGTGCACCCCTGTCTGAATTCCCTTGTCTTTCAGGTAGACTGCCAGCTTCTCGCGATCCGGAACCTGGATGACGAAGAGATGGAATACGGGCTCTGCCCAACTCTGCGGCTTGGGAAGGAGGACGGGCAGTCCTTCCAGTCCCTCACCATACCAGCGAGCAATCTCTCTTCTCGATTCGTTGAATCCATCCAGTCGTTGGAGCTGCAATCGTCCCACGGCAGCCTGGATCTCGTTGAACCTCAGGTTGTATCCAACCAGTTCGTGTTCGTACTTCCCCTTCCTCCCGTGGTCTCGCAGCATGCGGGCAGTCTCAGCAACTTTTTCCTCCGAGGTCACAAAGATGCCACCATCTCCAAAGACCGTCAGGTTCTTCGAAGGGTAGAAGGAGAAGCAGCCCGCCACCCCCATCGTCCCGACCCTCTTTCCTTTGTATCGGGCTCCATGAGCCTGGCAGCAGTCCTCCAGCACGAAAAGGCCGTACTGCTTCGCCAGGTTGAGGATCGGGTCCAGGTCCGCCGGATGTCCGTAGAGATGAACCGGAATGATCCCTTTCACCTCGCCTGCCCGAGCGCCCTCTTTCAGAACGCGCTCCACGTGTTTCGGGTCCATGCAATAGGATTCATCGATGTCGATAAAGACCGGCTGGGCCCCAACATGGAAAACGGGCTCAACCGTTGGAAATGCCGTAAGGGAGGGAACGAGGATCGCATCTCCTGGCCCAACGCCGAGGGCTTTCAGGCACAGGAAGATGGCGGACGTTCCCGACGAGGTGAGAACAGCGGACTTCGTCCCGATGAACTGGGCAAACTCTTTCTCGAACTCCTTACAGTTTTTCCCGAGGATGTACTGCCCCGAATCGATGACTTCCAGGACGTGATCCTTCATCTCCTTATCCACATAGGGTTTTGAAAGAGGAATTTTCATCTCTACTCCTTTCTATCAATTGAAGAAGCGCAAAGCGTCAAAAAAACGAACGCCAGGTCTATTCAGAAGGCATCAACAAATATTTCCTCTCCCCTCCGGGGGAGAGGATTAAGGTGAGGGGAAGACCACATGTCCACCCTCACCCGCAAGCAGGAGAGGGAAAATAGAGGTGATTTTCATGCTTCGAGCAGCTACCAGTTAATTTCCACTTTTGCCCCCTTTCGGGACGATTCATAGCAGGCCTCAACCACCTTCAGTGCCTCGTACCCTGCCCGGCCATCGGCAAGGGGTTTTGAACGATCCCTGATGGAGTCGATGAAAGCCTTTAGCTCCATCTTGAGCGGTTCTTCTTCATCGAAAGGAATCTCGGATACCTCTCCTTCCAGTGCCACGCAGCGCTCCCCCTGCCTCTCATACCGGTTGTCACAGAAAAGAAGGGAGTTCTTCTGAAAGTCACAGTAAAGACTTGCCCGGTCTCCAACAATCGAGATATCCCTTCGCTTTTCCGGAGGCAAATAACCCGCTTCGATAAAAACCGTTTTCTTTCCGTACTCCAGGGCAGAGAAGGAGGTATCATCCAGGGGAAGTTCGAGGTAATGCCGGATCACCGCCGTCACTGCCCGGGGAGGTTCTTTAAAAAGGTAGTTGAAGAGGTCGAAATAGTGAATCGCATCCGTCTGGGTTACGCCGACATCCGTCCTCGGCCTTTTGAATCCCATAAAATGTCCATAAGCATATTGAACCCTGCCAAGCTTTCCTTCTTCAAGGAGACCCTTTATCTTTGCGGGAGCGGGGTGATATCGGTAGATATGGCCTACCTGGAGGATGAGACCTCTCTCCCCGGAGAAGGCAATCATCTCCTCCGCCTCTTTCGACGTCACCGAGATGGGTTTTTCAACGAAGACATCTTTCCCCTTCTCAAAACAGTCTTTGCTGATGCTGAGATGACTGTCCGCAGGCGTGACGATATCGACACCGTCCACCCGGTCCAGAAAATCACGATAATTCAAGGAGAAATGATCCGGCGGAATTGAAAACTCCTTGCAGACTTTCGATTGACCCGGGTCCGAGTCGGCCACGTAAACCTCATCGACAAGTTTCGCAAGAGACTTCAGATGATTCCTTCCCCATCTTCCCACACCGATCAATAGGATTCGCACGGCAATCCCTCTCGAGAGCTACCTTTTTCTCCGCAAATCGCAGGCAAAAATTATAACAGAATAAACACCCCAAGACAAAAAAACCAGAAACAGGACATAGAGGACCCAGGCGCTGTTTCCGATGATCGGAAAGACCCTGGTAAAAACCATTTCCCCAAGCCCATCCTTGAAATCCATCTTCGTCCCGAGGGTCATCACCTCTTCACTGACCTTATTCTCATCGACACTGACTCTCAAGATATGATGAAATCTCCCCCATTCCGGCTGGTAACTCTTGAATCGGCCCCCTCCTCCCGAAACGATCAGGTTTACCCCTTTTCTCTGGCCTCTCCAGTAGCCGTGGTGATCTCCGAAGAAACACGTCGTCACCCGGTAAGTCTCCAGCAGGGAGAAAAATTCCTCTTCATTAGGAAGGGGACCCTTGATGTGTCCGGCCAACCCTTTCGGTGGATAATGGATAAAGATAAAAATGGACCTCTTCCCTTTTCCCTTTTGAGATAACGTTTCACGGAGGTAACTCAAGTAATTGGTGGGGTTTTTCAGATCGATACCACAAAGGATGAAAAGACAGTTGTTAAAAACGAAATCGAAACTTCTTGGTCCGTAAAGCGATTCGTACATTTCGGGCGTCACGGTCCTTTCGAACTTCCTGCCCTTTAACGATCGATAGGCAATATCGTGGTCCCCTGGAATGAGGAAGACCGGAAAGGGAGGCTTTATCTTCACGGCCATCTCGGTCAGGAAGAAGCGGTGGTCCCAGATATCGGGTTCATTGACGAAATCGCCCAGGATGACCATGAACGACTCTCTGCTTCCCTTGAGGGCCATGCGAATGAGGCTTTCGGCCCGCCCGCTGTTATGCGTATCTCCGATCACGAGAAAAGAAAAAGGAAGACCCCCCTCTTTTAAGGCCTTAACGTTCGAAGCCCTGTTTCCAACGGAATGATCCGAGGGAATTTTTCGATAATCTCTGTAATAGCCAATACTGAGCAGGAGGAGCCCACTGAGAAGAAGAGAAAGTGCAGAACCCAGGAGCCAAAAGATTCTTCTTCGGTTAAAAATCTTCATACCCACTTTTCGGCTAACCGCGACTTAAACTGTAAAAATATAGCAGATAAACAACGAAAAATAAAGACGAAACGGACCAAATCCGTGTGAAGATTTCTTAACCCTGCCAGAACGGAGCGATCCAATCGCCGAAGCGGCGAAAAGTCAGGCCAACGAAGAGAGGAGAAATCCAATGCAGATGAAGGCGATGCCAACATAGCGGATGGTCGGAATCGTCTCGAGAAAGACGAATCGTGCAGAAAACATGACCAAGACAAAGATGAGGGCCGTAAAAGGAAAAGCGAAGCTTAAGGTTGACCTGGAAAGGGCAATAAGCCAGAGGAGCGTGCTGATCACATACAGGCACAAACCGGAGAAAACGTAGGGATTAAATACCAGACGGATCAGTTCGCCTATGATGGAACCATTAAAGGTTACTTGGCCCAGCACAAGGACCCCTTTCTTGAAAAACGTCTGTCCTAAGCTGGCTGAAATGACTGACATCAGGAACAACCATACAGGTTTCATTTTGCTTCCTCCTCCGGTTTTACAGAACGAACCTTGGTTAAACCTAACCCAAGAAGAGTGAACGTTCAATATCCGGGGCTTCGTCATTCTTGGGCGAAGGGAGGTTGGGAGGGTAAGATGAAGAAATCTTCATCTGTTTCTAACGGCAATTTAATCTCTTCGGTATAAGATACGCTTTGAACTCAGCGCGATCTCAACTTTATATCAAAGAGGATTCCATTGATGGCCCACATATCCTGGAGGAGTCTCGTTATCGACCATAGATCGCATTTTCCCCTCACCCACTGATGGTGATTTAAAACTGAGCCATGAAACTACCTGTATTGCTAAATCATTTCAAAACCACCCCTTTGGAGAAGAACAAGATCCTCATCCTCTTGATCGTTCCCGCTCTCCTCTACCTGGCCCTCTTGCCTGTGACTCCTCTGATGGAGCCTGACGAGGCCCGTTACAGCGATATTCCCAGCCTGATGAACCGCACGGGAGATTACGTGACCCCCCACCTCATTCATCTGGTCTATCTTGAAAAACCCCCCCTGTGCTATTGGGCGACCGCCCTGCTCTTTAAAGTATTTGGAGAGAACGAATTTTCATCGAGGCTTTTTGCAGCCCTCTGTGGCTGGGGATGCCTCATTCTCGTCTACAAAATGGGAACCTTCCTCCGCGGTGAAAGAACAGGGCTCTATTCGGCTGCAGTTTTGAGTACTTCTCTCTGCTTTTTCATGTTCAGCAGAATGAATATATTGGATATTCCTCTCACATTCTTCGTGTGCCTCGCCACCTGGGCAGGATACCGGTTCTTTGCCGAGCCCTCCCGGAGAAAGGGATGGCTTTACCTCTTCTATGTCGCGAGCGGCCTCGCCTTTCTGACGAAGGGACTCATCGGAGTCGTCTTTCCATTTGCCATTACTACGATATGGTTATTCGCCTGCAGAAGATGGCGTGATGTCTTAAGGCTCTTCTCTCCCGTTGGAATGATCATCTTTCTAATGATTTCATGCCCCTGGGTGATCCTCGCCCAAAGGGCAAATAAGGACTTCTTATGGTTTTTCTTCATCCAGGAGCATTTCCTTCGGTATACCACAAGGATGCATGGCCGAACAGGCATCTTTTTGTATTATATTCCCGTGATCCTATTTGGGATGATGCCCTGGTCTGCTTTTCTATTGAAATTCATAAAGGGAGGGATAAAAAATAGATCCCTTCTTTTTAGGAAGACCGACCTGCTTTTCCTAACCATATGGACCACCTTTATCTTTGTTTTCTTCTCGCTCTCTTCTTCCAAGCTGATCCCTTACATTCTCCCCGTCTTTTTGCCCATTGCTTTGGTCATCGGCCGTCTCTTCAGTGGGTATGAAGATCGACCCCCCATTCTGTCAAAGGAAGGCCCCAAAAGCCTTCTCCACCACCTCCCGGTTATTTTACAGTCCCTGTTGTTCATCATCCCGCTTCTTTTGCCCCCTTTTTTAGAAAACAGGAGATTCGGCAAATCACTCATGATCATGCCTGTGGATCATTGGTGGAAATGGATTCTCATCCCAATCCTATGTCAACTCGGAATCATCTTCTTGCCGAATCTGATGGAGCGGAGATGGAAAAGAGGAGGGTTCTTAACCGTCTACCTCCTTTCCGCTCTTTTCCTGGCGGCCATGGTATTTCCTATATCGAAATTTCTGACTCCCTACAAAACCGCCTACCCGGTTGCATGCGCCATTAAGAAATTTCTTCCAGCAGGCCAGGAGTTGTTTCAATACAGGACTTCCCTCTACGGAATCGATTTCTATGATAAAAACAGAACGCCCATGGTTGATGCCTCCGGAGAACTGCGATTGGGTATCGAAAAACTCTCTCCGGGCGAGAGATCTCACTATTTCCCCTCCTCTGAAGAGTTTTTCAAGCTCTGTAGCCAGAGAGAAGCGGTTTACTGTGTGACACAACACCAACAGAATGTTGCAGAATTGGAGAAGAGGGTTCATAATATTGAGGTATTATGGGAAAATGGAGTTTATTATCTTCTACGATTAAGGGATCATGAATCCCCCTGAAAATCAAAAACTTGGCTTATGACGACCCGAGGAAATTCTCTGCCTTTGAATCAACGACCTTCCAGTTCGAGAAAGAGTAAAATCCTTTTTCTCCTGGCCGTCCCCCTGTTTCTTTATGTTGTGCTCTTGCCTGTCATGCCCCTGACGGAACCGGATGAATCCCGATACAGCGATATCCCGAGCCTGATGAACCGCTCGGGCGATTATGTCACTCCCCGCTTAAACCACGTGGTCTACCTGGAGAAACCCCCCCTCGCCTACTGGGTAACGGCCCTTTTTTTCAAACTGTTTGGTGAGAATGAATTTTCATCCCGGCTCTTTTCGGGCCTCTGCGCCTGGGGATGCATTCTCCTCGTCTACGCCATGGGAGTCTTTCTCTACGATGAGAAGACAGGACTCTATTCAGCAGCGGTCTTGAGTACCTTCCTCTATCACTTTATCCTGGGCAGACTCAATCTCCTTGACATTCCCCTCACTTTTCTTGTGAGCCTTGCCATCTGGGCAGGTTTCCGGTATTTCGAGGCGAACTGCCAGAGGAGGCTGTGGATCTATCTCCTCTGCTTTGCTTCGGCACTGGCCTTTTTGACAAAAGGTTTGATTGGAATCATCTTCCCATTTGCCGTCGTGGGAATATGGCTTGTCACCCAGAAGAGATGGCGTGCCCTTTTAAAGATCTTCGACCTCCCGGGAATTGCGCTCTTTCTTGCAGTTACAGCCCCCTGGGTCATCCTGGTACAAAAAGCGAACAGCGATTTTCTCACATTCTTTTTCATCCGCCAGCATTTCCTGAGATATACGACGGAAGCCTATGGCCGGGTCAATGTATTCTATTACCTTCCCGTGGTCGTTCTGGGAACGGTTCCCTGGCTCCCTTTTTTCATCCAGATCCTGTGGAAGAGCCGGGACAGGACCCTTATCCTGAAGACAGCCAGGCATGGATTACTTCTTAGCTGGATGATCTTCATTTTCGTATTCTTCTCAGTTTCTTCTTCGAAGATGGTCACCTATATCGCACCGGTCTTTTTGCCCGTCGCCATCCTTTTTGGCCGTGCCTTCAGGATCCATGAGGAGGAGCAAGAAGGCAGGTCAGGAGAAGGGGAGAGCCGGATTCTTTTCCGTCAATGGCCTGTATGGATTCAGTCTGTCATCTTCCTTCTCTTACTGTTATTGCCACCCTTCTTAAGAGAATATTCGGTACCCCTCCGGGAATGGTTGCCCTTTGCGGCCGTGCCGATTCTTCTGCTTATCCTGACTGCCCTCCTCATGAAACGGATCTGTACGCGATGGACAACGGGCTGGTTTCCGACATTCTATCTTCTTTCAGCCCTTTTCCTGGGATCCGTTCTGTTTCCCCTCTCACACTATCTCACACCTCATAAATCGAGCCTTCCCATTGCCCAGGCCATTAAGGAATTCGTCCCTGCGGGTGAAGAGCTCTACCAGTACAGAATTTATCTCCGGGGTATCCGTTTTTACTGCAAGATGAGAACACCGATCGTCGGAAGACCCGATGAGATCGCAACCGGGAGGGATCTCCTCCCCCGCGCGGAGAAGGATCACTATTTCCTCTCTGTTGACAAATTCTATCAAATCGGTAAAGAGAAAGGGGAAGTGTATTGTGTGACCAAGGGGGAGGATAAATTCGAACAACTGGAGAAGAGAGCTCCTCATCTCAAGGTGATCTGGAAGAACAGCGCTTTTTACCTTTTGCATTTACGATTCTGACCAAAAGATAAGGATCTGTTATGAAAATCAGAGAAGACTTCCTTCCGATGAGCAGACCCAGTATTGGCGATCAAGAGATCGAGGGGGTCGTTCAATGCCTGAAGTCGGGATGGATCACGACGGGCCCCCTCTGTCAGGCCTTCGAAGGGAAATTCCGCGAAATTACCGGGGCCTCCCATGCGACGTCACTCTGCTCAGGCACTGCGGGAATGCATCTCGTCATGCTGGCCCTAAGGATCAAAGAGGGGGATGAGGTCATCACGCCTTCCATGACCTTTGCTTCGACGCTGAACATGATCAGCTTTTACGGAGGGAAGCCTGTTTTTGTCGACATTCATTATGACACGCTCAACATCGATGCCGACCGGATTGAAGAGAAGGTCACGGAGAAAACAAAGGCGATCATCCCCGTCCATTTCGCTGGTTGTCCCGTCGATATGGATAAGATCTTGCAGGTCGCGGCAAGGTTCAACCTTTCCGTGATCGAAGACGCGGCCCACGCCCTCGGCACTTCTTACAGGGGCGTCCCGGCTGGAGGATTCGGCCAGATTGCGATCTTCTCCTTCCATCCCATCAAGAACATCACGACCGGGGAGGGGGGCATGATCGTTCACAGCGATGATACCCTTGAAAGGAAACTGAGGCTTCTCCGGTTTCACGGAATCGAAAGGGATGCATGGAAGCGCTATGGGAAGGGCGGAAACCCTGAGTATGATATCAGCGCACCAGGGTTCAAATACAATCTAACGGATATCCAGGCCGCCCTGGGCCTTGCTCAACTCTCCAGATTGGGCGAGATGAACCATCAAAGAAGCCGCCTCGCCGATCTTTACATGGAAGGTTTGAAAGGAATCAGGGGGTTGGAATTACCGGGTGTCCCTTCTTATCCCCACACTCACGCCTGGCATCTCTTCGTCGTCAAGGTCCTGTCGATGGAGAGGGAACGCTTCATGCAGAAGCTCTCTGACTATCAAATCGGATACGGGATCCACTTTCCCGCTGCTCACCGGTTGAGCTACATCAAGGAGCGCTTCGGGAGGAAGGGAGACGATTTGAAAGAAACGGAGCGGGCTTCGGACAGGATCCTTTCTCTGCCCCTGTTTCCTGACATGAAGGACGAAGATGTCTTCTATGTGTGCGACGCGATCAAGGAGATTCTAATTCATGGATAAAGGGCTGATGGTCTCTCTGGTGATCCCGGTCTATAACGAGGAATCCAATCTGCCAACCCTGATGGGACGCATCAGACCCGTTATGGAAAAGCTTGGAAAGAGATGGGAAATCATCTTCATCGATGATGGGAGCATCGATCACAGCCTCTCCATGTTGAAGGGCTTTGCGACTCAGCCGGGTGTGCGGGTTGTGGAACTGACGAGAAATTACGGCCAACATGCGGCCATTTTATCAGGGTTTTCCATCGTGAAAGGCGATATCATTATCACCCTGGACGCAGACCTTCAGAATCCCCCGGAAGAGATTCCGAACCTTGTCAGGGTGATGGAAGAAGGGAACTATGACGTGGTCGGCACGGTAAGGAGGAACCGAAGGGATTCGATCTTCCGGACCCTTCCTTCCAGGATCATGAATGTCATCGCACGGAAGATCACAAAATGCAACATGACGGACTGGGGATGCATGCTCCGGGCCTATCGCCGGAGTGTCGTCGAACGGATGGTCAACTGCCACGAGCAATCTACCTTCATTCCTGCCCTCGCAACTTATTTTGCCAAGCGGGTCGCCGAGATCGAGGTAGCCCATGAAGAGAGGCATGCCGGAGAATCGAATTATTCCCTGAGAAAACTGATCAACCTCCAGTTCGACCTGGTGTCTTCGTTCTCCGATTTTCCATTAAAACTGATGATGTATGCCGGCATCGGAATGGCTTTTCTGGGAGTCTCCTTTGGAATCATCCTCGGGGTTGCCCGGGTGCTCTATGGCGCGCGCTGGGCTGCCGAGGGGGTCTTCACCTTGTTCGCAGTCCTCTTTGGGTTTGTGGGGTTTCAGTTCTTTGCCCTGGGCGTCATGGGCGAATATGTGAGCCGAATCTACAGAGAGGTGAGAAAAAGGCCCGAATATGTGATTCAGACGATCCATTCCTCCGGGTCCGGAGGAGAAGATCGATGAAGACCGTCGTCTTCGCCTATCACAATATCGGGATCGTCGGACTTGACGCCCTTAAGCGCCACCATTTCGATATCGAGGCGGTCTTCTCCCACCAGGATAACCCTCAGGAGAACGTCTGGTTCGAGTCGGTCGTCGAATGGGCGAAAAGGCACGGGATAGCCGTATTCTGTCCCGAAAATGTGAACACGCTCCACTGGGTCTCAAAGATTGTGGAGATGAGGCCGGAGATGCTTTTCTCCTTCTATTATCGGAGCCTACTTAGCAAAGAAATTCTAACCATCCCGCCTCTGGGAGCCTATAATCTTCACGGGTCCCTCCTTCCCGCCTATCGGGGGAGAAGCCCTGTGAACTGGGTCCTTGTAAACGGGGAACGACTTACTGGCGTGACGCTTCATCACATGGTTGAAAAGGCGGATGCCGGGGATATCGTCGGCCAGAAGGAAGTTCCGATCGAATTCGAAGATACCGCTTTGACCCTCTATGGAAAGCTCTGTGGTAAGGCGAAAGAACTTCTTGATGAAAACCTCCCTCTTTTGAAAGAAGGGATCGCCCCGCGCAGGGCCCAGGATTCGAGACGGGCGAGCTATTTCGGCGGCCGAAAGCCGCAAGACGGAAGGATGGACTGGCATTGGCCGGTTGTCCAGATCTACAATCTGATCCGGGCTGTCACGGAACCCTATCCAGGAGCGTTCACCTTCCTCCCTGAAGGGAAGATGTTGCTTATCTGGTGGGCCTATCCTGAAGAGGGTGTTCTGCCAGACACTCCTGTCGGTAGCGTTGAGGTTGAAGAGGACCGTGTCTACGTCAGGGCCTCGGACGGAAGGCTCCGATTGGTGGATATTGAAGTGGGAAAAGAGAGGATGGACGAGGAGAGAATCCTTGAATATTTCAAGAGTCGGAAAGGAACCGTATTAATATGAAAGTCTTAGTCCTGGGCGTCAATGGCTTTATCGGCCATCATCTGGTGCAGAGAATTCTCGATACAACGGATTGGACTGTTTACGGCATGGATCTCGCTTTCGATCGACTCAGCCGATCTCTCTGCAACTCGCGTTTCACCTTCCTGGAAGGGGATATTTCCATCAACAAGGAGTGGATCGAATATCACATCAAGAAATGTGACGTCGTCATCCCTCTCGTCGCCATTGCCACACCGAAGCTCTATATGGAAGATCCGATCGCAGTCTTCAATCTCAATTTCGAAATGAATCTCAATATCGTAAAGCAATGCGTCAAGTATCACAAGAGGATCGTCTTTCCTTCCACCTCGGAGGTATATGGCGTATCCACGGACCTTGAATTCAGGGAGGATGAGACGTTTCTCGTTCTGGGACCGATCAGGAAGGAGCGCTGGATCTATGCTTGCTCCAAGCAACTTCTCGACCGGGTCATTTACGCCTACGGAACGAGGGGGCACCTCGAATTCACCCTCTTCAGGCCGTTCAACTGGATCGGGCCGAGGTTGGACTCTCTCGATACGGCAAAGGAAGGAAGCTCCCGGGTCGTCACGCAGTTCATTGCAGATCTGTTGATGAAGCGGCCTTTGTCGCTCGTGGATGGCGGTTATCAGAAGCGGTGTTTTACTTATGTCGACGACGGCATCGATGGGCTGATGAAAATCCTCGGGAACAGAGACAACTGCTGCAGAAACCAGATCATTAACATCGGGAATCCCTGGAATGAATGCTCCATCAGGGATCTCGCCCATCGTCTCAAAGAAATCTTTATGGCCCATCCCAAACACAGTCAGGACGATCACACCTCGGAGATTATTGAGATGTCCGCGGAATCGTATTACGGTCAAGGATATCAGGACATCACCACCCGGAAGCCCAGCATTGAAAAAGCGGAAAGGCTTCTCGGCTGGACCCCCAGGGTTGGGCTGGAGGAATCCCTGAGGATGACGCTCTACGCCTTCTTAGACGAGAATGAAGAACCCTTCAGGACGTCCGAATAGGGAAAACATCTTAGGCCTTAAAATCGATGTCGATACGTACAGGGGCATGAAAGAAGGAGTCCCCAGACTTCTTTCTGCCCTCGCCCGTTTTGGAGTCAAAGGGACCTTCTTTCTGAGCATGGGCCCGGACTCATCCGGGAGGGCCATCTTCCAGCTTCTCAAGAATCCCCTCTTCCTTAAGAAGATGCTCAGGACCAATGGCGCCCGCCTCTATGGAATAAGGACAGCCCTCTACGGTACATTGCTCCCCTCGCCCATGATCGGGCTCTCCTTTCCGGAACTCATCGCGAAGATCCTTTCAGAAGGGCATGAGGTGGAGTTTCATGCGTGGGATCACAGAAGGTGGCAGGATGAGCTTCCCGCTCGCTCCCATGAATGGATTCGGGATTGGTTCGAGAAGGGCATTGGTGCATACAGGAAACTCCTCAGACGCGATCCTTCCTCTTTCGGAGCTCCTGCCTGGCTGATCGATGAGAGGGTGCTGGAGATAGCGGGAGGATATGCCTTCCAATATCTGAGCTGCACGAGGGCCAGGGAACCCTTTATTCACGAAACATCCGGCCTGATGGAAATCCCCTCAGACCTTCCCTGTTTCGAAGAGATCGGCGTTCCGCAGGGAGGCGCAAGGATTCTCCAAATCCTGAAAGAGGGTGGGATGCACGTCCTTCCGGTCCATGCCGAGGTGGAGGGCGGAATCTGGGGGAAATATTTTATCGATTTACTCGAAGAAGTCTGCAATACGAAGTGTGAGATCTTACCTCTTTCAAAGATCAGAGAACGTTTGCTCTCCGACCCTTTGCCCGTGAGAAGGTACAGGATGGAGCTCTTACCCGGTCGCTCCGCACCCTGCGCTGTTTAGAGCTATTCATTAAACGACTATTTCTTTTATGACGTAGGGCAGCAATACCAGCGAGCAGGGAAGCTCAACCAGGAAAGATTCATAGAAATATTCATTCATAAAGCCCGCATTTCTTAAACACCAGTTCTTAGGGAGCCACCGGGGGACTTCCAGCAAATATCTCCGGTATGCCTCCCCATACTTACTCAACAGGCGCGCTTCCTCGTAACGAACCACGATTGAGTAAGTCCCTATGCACCAGAAAAGAGTTACAGGCACGAACCATAGGAGTCCTGAGAGAACTGTCACTCCTACACACATGATGATATTGCCTACGTAAAGGGGATTCCTCACAAGGGCATAAGGCCCTGTAGAGCTGAGTTGTTTGTGCACTCTCAGACGATGGTGCAGGTGCTGCTGTGCCCAAATGCGAAGAGCCATTCCAACGCCAAACATAGCCACCCCGAGAGGCCATTTGAAGCGATCGGCATCGATGTCGCCGTAACTTGAAAAGAGTGAAAAGAGTAGTGGCGGGCAGGCAAGATAGGTCCTGAAGCGATAGATCCATCTGGGTATGGATATCCGTGACATTTCTTCTTTCTTGTGACGCAACAATTCGATTAGAGGGTCTAATACCCTTTCTAACGACGACATTTTCTACCCTCTTTAAGGAATTTCAAGAACTTGCCGACCCATCCCCCGTGGGTGGGTGCCACTTATTATTACACCCAAAAGATTAACCGGAGATTAAATAAAAATCAAGACTTCTTAATATTGACAGCCGGGAAGTCCTTTGAAAGAGGCAAATAGACAGTGAAGGTGGAACCTTGATTGGGCTCGCTCTCGACCTCAATCCTTCCGTGGTGGGCACGGACGATCCACTCCGCGATGCTCAAGCCCAATCCCACTCCGCCTGTCTCTCTGGAACGAGACTTGTCCACCCGATAAAAACGCTTGAAGATCTTCTCGCGTTCCTGTTGGGGAATCCCCATTCCAGTATCGCGGACTTGAACCATGGCCATCCCTTCGCCCTTTTCAATAAAGACCCGGATTGAACCTTCTGGAGTATACTTAATGGCATTATCAATGAGGTTGGTGAAGAGTTGTTGAAGACGCGTCTTATCCCCTGTCGCGGTCACCTCCTGCCCCTTCTCCATTTCTAAGACAAGCCCTCTCTGCTCTGCGAGAATCTGAAAGAGATTGCAGATCTCCTGGAGGAGGAGGTCAAGCCTGAGAGGGGCCATGCTCAGATCCACTTGGGACGAATCGAATTTGGAAAGGAGGATGAGATCGTTGATCATGTGATTGAGATGATCAAATTGTTCTACGAAATGAACCAACGCCTCCTGGTACTCTTCCGAAGCCCTTCCTCTTGAAAGAAGAACCTCCGCCTCCCCTCTCATCGCACAGAGGGGGGTCTTCAATTCGTGGGAGGCATCGGCAGTGAATTCGGCCATCCTTTTGAAGGACTCTTCTAAACGGCCAATCATGCCATTGATCGTCCGGATGAGGTCATCCATTTCATCGTTCGTCCCTCTGGGAGTCAATCTCTCGCTGAGGTTTTGAGAAGTGATGCTTTGGGTCTTCGAAGTGATGTACCCGATTGGAGCAAGAGACTTTCGGGCCAACATCCACCCTCCCAGTGAACCTAAAACTAACATGATGGGGATTGCGGCCAGAATGTTATTTTTGAAACCGGCGAGGCTTTTTCTCAAGAAGTGGAGATGGGTCCCCAACTGAACGATGTAAGTGAGCCTACCATCCCGGTAGAGAGGAGTGCTGATCACACGAAAGGGTGTTCTTCTCGCACGGGAATGGATGTATTCTCGTGTCTCTTTCCCCTCCCTGGCATTGACCAAAACCAGATGATCGGAAACATATCCGATTTCTCGAAGCTCTTTTGAGATGTAGATGGGCTCTCCCTCTGCATTCAGAATTTGGAAAAAGAAGGGGTAGTATTTCCTGCTCATGACCTCGTCTTCGAATTCGATAAGAAATCTTGTTTGACTTGGTTCCCGATACAAAACTCTTTCCATTTCGTTCGTTTCATCGAGGAGAAACTGGTCAATCTCCTTGAGAAGCTGGTTTTTCAGCCGAAAATAGAGGAATCCGCAGATCAACAGGGCGGACACCAGGAAGGTGAGGATGTACCAGAGAGTCATTTTCGCATCGGTTCTTCGGTACCATTTAGCTCCGGTCTTCGAAAACATATCCTACCCCTTTTACCGTATGGATAAGCTTGGGTTCAAAATCCTTATCGATCTTGTTTCGCAGGTGTGAGACATGGACATCCACGACATTGGTGGAGGTGTCAAAGTGGTAATCCCAGATCTTTTCCGAGATCATCGTCCGGGTGATGATTTGACCCTGGTGTCTCATGAAGAACTCAAGGAGGGTATACTCTTTCGGGGTCAGTTCAATCTTGCTCTTGTCCCGAAAAACCCAGTGCCCATCCACCTCAAGGATCAGGTTTGCCGCTTGCAATTTCGAAGGGGAATCCCCCGTTTTTCCTCTTCGGAGGATGGCTCGAACTCTGGCCAGAAGCTCATTGAAGGAAAAGGGCTTCGCCAGATAGTCGTCCGCTCCCAGATTCAGTCCCTGAACGATATCCCCTTGGGAATCCTTGGCCGTTAAGAAGATGACAGGGGTTTGAACCCCTCTTCCTCTTATCCGTTTCAGCACTTCGGTTCCCTCGATCCTGGGAAGCATGATATCGAGGACGATCAGATCATAGCTCCTCTGGAAGGCCATCGAATGCCCTTCCTCCCCATCAAAAGCCGTATCCACGGAAAAACCGTTTTCCAGCAGCCCCTTCTTTACAAACCGGGCGATACTCTTGTCATCCTCAACCAGAAGTATTCTCATAGCCATCTATTTGTCTCATCATCCCTCGGTGGGTTCAAGTTTGCAACTTGAACCCAGTAGTTCGGAATCCCTATCGCCTTGTAACAACCCGCTCCCCAGATTCCGGTACGGAGTGAGATCTCGGGTCATCTTCACTCTTCATCTTCAGATCTTCTTGTTCTTCTTCCAATACCAGAAAACGATCCCAACTGCAAGGAGGACGACCAGGCCAACGATGACTGCGTGCTCAACCCTTGTATAATTTCTCTTCAACATCTCAAAACTGTTGCCGCCTACATAGCCAATGCCACCCATCACGAAGAGGGTGAAAAGGGAAGAGATCCCGTCGGCAATGATAAATTTCACGGCTGACATCCGCATGGCTCCTGCTGCCAGGAAGATCTGTGCCCGCAGGACCAGGAGATGTCTTCCAAAAAAAACAACCAGGCTCCCCCATCTCTTGAACTTCTCTTCGAGTTTCGAAAACCTTTCCGGAGAAATGATCAGGCGAAATCGTCTGTGTTCCACTACCCTCCTGCCGTATTTTCTTCCCACCAGATAGAGGAAGAAATCCGTCGCCAGAAGACCGCTGTAGAGAGTGAGAAACGCTGGCAAGGGCTTGATCACGTCTTGGCCAAGGAGGAAGCCACCGAGGATAAGGGTCGTATCCTCCGGAAAGGGGAGCCCGATTCCTCCAAGGACGAGGAGAACGAAAAGACCGAGGTAAGGAAACTGTCCGGTCAAGGTCGTCGGTTCAAGCATTTCTGCTGCCAGCCTCTCCTTACGGGAACGAATGTCCGGGCTCTTTCCTCATTCATTCTAACAAATCTCCTTCCGAATGGAAATCTTCCTTGAAAATTGTCCCTGTATTGCTTAAGATGAAAACCATGAAAAAGAGGGATGTTCTCTCGAGTCTTCTTTCCGGCGTCCTCCTCATCCTCTCCTTTCCCAATTTTGACCTGGAGTTTTTGGCCTGGTTTGCCCTGGTTCCTCTTCTTTACGCGATCGAGGGTAAAGAGCTGTTCAGGAGTTTCACCCTCGGATTCCTGACGGGATTCACCTCCTTTCTCGGGATTCTCTACTGGGTCATCGTCGCGGTTCACACCTATGGGAACGTCCCCCTTCTCTTAAGCGGCCCCATTCTTCTCCTCCTGGTCATGTACCTCAGTCTGTTTATGGGTGCCTTCACCCTTCTGATCCGATGGATCCAGAAGCGCTCGGGGCTCCAGACTCTCCTTTTCATCCCGGTCCTCTGGGTCTTCCTCGAGTATCTCCGATCTTTCTTTCTGACCGGATTCCCATGGGCCTATCTGGGGTACTCTCAGTACCTCAATCTCCCATTTATTCAGATCGCAGATATCACAGGAGTGTATGGCCTCTCCTTCGTCATTCTCCTCGTAAATGCCACCCTTTACTCCGTTCTTCACCAGTGGCCCAAGAAGATTGTTCCTTCCCGGGAGATCGCCTTTGCCTCGGTCCTTCTCCTCGGGGTCCTGATCTACGGATACGGTAAGATCAGGGCCGTGGATCAACAACTCCCTCATCAGCCTCCCTTGAGGGTCGGCCTGGTCCAGGGCAATATCGACCAGTCCATTAAATGGGACAAGTCCTTTCAACTGGAGACGCTGAGAATTTACGACAGGCTTTCCTTCAGGATTGCCGAGGAAAAACCTGATCTGATCATCTGGCCAGAGACAGCCACTCCGTTCTTCTTTCAGAACGCCGCAGAGGAGTATCATTCCCTTGTCCTCGATGTTCCGAAAAAGACGAACACCTTCCTTCTCTTTGGAAGCCCTTCTTACAGGATCGAGAAGGGAATGGTGAACCATTACAACAGTGCCTACCTGCTCTCTCCCACGGGAGAAGTAGCGGGAAAGTATGACAAGATTCATCTCGTCCCCTTTGGAGAATACGTGCCTCTGGGAGATATCCTTAAACTCGGTTCCCTCGGAGAGGGAATTGGCGATTTCAAATCAGGGAAGAGGATCTTCAATCTCTCCATCCCCCAGGGCAAATTTGGAGTCCTCATCTGCTTCGAAATCATCTTCCCGGATCTTTGTCGGAGATTTGTCAAAGAAGGAGCGGATTTCCTCGTTACCATTACGAACGATGCGTGGTTCGGTAAGACTTCCGCCCCCTATCAGCATTTCTCCATGGCCGTATTCAGGGCGGTGGAGAATCGGGTCTTCGTCGCCCGGGCGGCCAACACGGGGATCAGCGGCTTGATCGACTCAAAGGGAAAGATCGTGAAGGAGGGAGACATTTTTACAGAGGAGGCTATCAGCGGAACGATTCGTCTCTCGAAGACGAGGACTTTCTATACGCTTTACGGGGACGTTTTCGCGTGGATCTGCTCTGCCTTTACCATCCTTCTCCTGGCCTCTGCCCTCTATCGAAGGAAGCCCCGGGGCCTCACTTCAAAGGATATCCGAAAATGACGGTCCAGTAGCTGAGGTACTTGCTCTTTGGATCGTAGAGATAACCCGCTCCCATCTCAGTGAAAGAGGGATCCAGCATATTTTTTCGATGTCCCGGGCTATTCATCCACAAAGCAATAACCTCTCTCGGAGCTTCACAGCCAGCAGCGATATTTTCCCCTACTGCTACGAATTGATATCCCTGAGCAGTTACACGGTCGCGTGTTGAAGAACCGTCAGAAGCGGTATGGGATGAGTGTCCATTGCAGGCCATATCCGCACAATGGGCTCGTGCCAGAGTCTTGAGCTGCGATTGAAGTGTGAGGAGAACGAGCCCGTTCTTCTCACGCTGCGCATTGATCAGGACAATGAGTTCCTTCTCGAAACGGACATTGAGATCCTTTCCACAATCATTTACGGCAGGAGCGGGTAATACAGCCAGCGCGACCAGCAAAAAAGCCCCGATTAGACCGCTTATCCATGCCCTCATTTTGCTCTCCTTTTCCGCCATCTCCCGCCCACTCTACCACAGGACCTCCACCCGGTCAACCCTCTCTCCAGAACAGCCTTTCCAAGGGATTCGCCTGTATGCACGATTCTTCTCGCTACCATCAAGTAACTTCTGGCCTCTCCAATGGATACTTCTCATAGAGCCGCTCCTCAATCACGCGGCGAAGCCTTGTCACCGCTTCGTAAATATCAACGAAAGAAGTGTAGAGGGGCGCAACGCCGAAGCGGATGTTGTCGGGGTATCGGAAGTCGGGAATGACTCTCATCTCTTCGATCAGGGCACGGTCTATTCGCAAACCTTCTGGATGACCGAGGGATACATGTGAGCCCCGTCGAATGGGGTCACGGGGCGAATTCAACGCCACTCCGAGCGGTTTCAGTATGGCATCCCAAAGCGAGATGAGGTACTCTGTCTGCGCCACCGACTTCACCCGTAACCGGTCCATTCCGGCCTCAAGCAGAAGATCAACCCCCGGCTCCACGGCGGCCAGTGAAAGGATCGTCGGCGTCCCGGCAAAAAAACGTCTTACCCCAGGGACCGGCTCGTAATCCAGTTTCATATCGAATTGGGCCCTCTGGCTAAACCATCCCCAGATGGGACTCACCAACTGATCCTGCAGATCGCTTCGGATATAAAGAAATGCAGGGGCGCCGGGACCTCCGTTCAGGTACTTGTACGTGCAGCCGACCGCAAGATCGACATTACAGGCATTCAGGGCGATCGGCATTGCACCAATCGAATGGCTCAAGTCCCACAGAACCAGAGCACCTGCACGGTGGGCCATTTCGGTAATGCTGGTCATGTCATAGATATAGCCGCTTTTGAAAGCAGTGTGAGTGAATGTCACGAGGGCCGTGTCAGAGTCAATGGCCATGGCCACTGCGTCCTCGGAGAGGGTCATGCCATCGGGAGAGTGCATCACTTCCAGCCGATACTCCGGGCCAGCCAGTTGAGCCACACCCTGCAACAGATACAAATCAGAAGGGAAGTTGAGATCATCGCTGACGATTTTGCGGCGGCTCGGTCTGGAGTTCAGCGCAGCCACCGCCAACTTGAAAAAATTGACCGCCGTGGAATCTGTCACCACCACTTCTTCCGGCTGTGCGCCCAGCAGCCGCGCAACCTTGGCTCCCACCCTTTGCGGTGCTGTAAACCAACCTTCATTCCAACCCCGGATGAGCCGTTTTCCCCACTCGGCTTCAATCACATCGCGTATCCGCATGGCCGTGCGCTTCGGCAAACGCCCGAGGGAATTGCCATCGAGATAAATCAGATCAGGGTCATCAATAACAAACTCGTCCCGAAAACGGGCAAGCGGGTCCTGTCGATCAAGTTCCCGCGCATATTCAACGTCCAGCCGCATCTGAAACCGCTCTCCTTATCCTCTCCATTCACCACAGTTCCGTAGGGGCGGCCCACTGCGGCCGCCCGTCTCAGGAGAGCATTGGAGTCTTCGTAGGGTCGGCGACCTCGCCGACCCCGCGTCTCGCGGGACAGGCGGGGTCGCCTGCCCTACGTTTGATTCGACCCCATAAGACATCGACAATTTTCTGCCGATGCCCATCCATTAAGCACCTAAAACGTGTACCGCCAGCAGGTTCGCTTTCTTTCCCGTTCCTGCCTGCCTGTCATCTCGGAGATCGTGATTTCCACCACCCCGCAGTTCATCACCCTCTCGAGGGCAACGTCTGCTGCATCGGGCCGGAAGCGACGATTAAAGGCATTCAATGCCATCCTTCGCTCATCCAGATCCTCAAGCACCATTGCCGTGCCGTAGCAGATCACACTGTCGCTATCGACATGGCAAGGATTTCCACCCCCATGCTCCCGCACCTCGCCGGGCTGCCGGCCGACCGCAAAGGAAACCCGGGGGTTTGCTTTGATGTAATCCAGCTTCATTCCTTTGAGCCCGCAATGGAAAAGGATCTTGCCATCGGCATAGTGATAGTTGAGGGGCACGACATAAGGCTTCCCGTTCATAGACAGCCCCAGGTAGCCGATTTCTTCCTCCCGCAGGATCTTCTCCATCTCTTCACGGGACTCGATAAAGCCCTGTTCTTCCATTTTTGTCCTCCTGACATTGCGGAATCATTTCCTTATCCTCACGACTTCAGCCCTGTTCCCCTTGACGATTTCCGAGGGCCGGATCTTTACGAGCGAACGCTCGGAACCTCCTCCCGTGTAAACATACTCCATCTCAAACACTTTTTGATCCACCAGAAATGTAGCAGAGTATCCGAACGAAGGGGTTCCCCCACAGGGATAGCCCGTCATTTCAAGTATCTCCTCCGGAGTGGCAGTACGAACACCTTCCGTATTCAGAACCTTTGCAACCCGGGAGGTACTGACGCGATCTTCTCCTTTGACGATGCCAACAATCAACCGACCGATTCCGTCGACCATGCAGATGTTCTTCACAAAATCCCGGGCAGTGACTCCTGCGGCTTCTGCAGCTTCGGCCACCGAATGAGTTGACTGGGAGAAGGTGAGATGCTCGGCGTCAATTCCTTTCTCCGTCATGAAAGACTTGAACGTATCCTCGTAGTGTGAATCCGTTTCCATCGGAGCGCTCCGCCGTTCAAACCCAGAAACAATTTTCATCCTTCCCTTCCCCGGGATTCCGATAAAAACCGTCCTAACCTTTCCATGGCCTCCGCGAGGATTCCCCGCTCGGCAGCGTAACAGATGCGGACCGACCCTTCCCCGCCGGCTCCAAAGGCCACTCCCGGGGCCAGTCCTACCCGGGTCTCCTCCAGAAGTTCTCGGCAGAAGGAAAAAGAATCGGTCATTCCCCTGATCTTGGGAAACAGGTAGAAAGCTCCGTCAGGAGAGGGAACCGTCACTCCCGGCATCTTGCGGAGCGCGCCAAGGCAGAAGTCCCGGTTTTCCTTGAGGCGAACGAGCATCTTCTTCAGCTCCTCTTCCCCCTGAGCGAGAGCGGTCTGGGCTGCGCGCTGGATAAAGCTCGGCGCATGAGAGACGATGAATTCATTGAGCTGGGTTGCTCTCTCAGCCAAGTCCTTACGGGCCACAAGCCAGCCCAAGCGCCAGCCGGTCATGCAGTAGGCCTTTGAAAAGGACTGGGCAACGATGACGGCATCCTCACGGCTCGACTCCCGCAAAATCGAAGGCACGGGAATTCCAAGCTCGGAGACGCGATAGTAAAGCCGATCATAGACTTCATCGGCCAGGAGCCACAGGTCGTGACGGCGGGCAAATTCCAATAGTTCCCGCTGTTCCTCTTCTGTGGCCACCCAACCCAGAGGATTGGATGGTGAAGTGTACGCCAGGAGGCGCGTACGCCGGCTGACCGCCCCTTCGAGTGCATCAAAGTCAATGGCGTAGCGGTCGCCGCGAAGGAGGAGCGGGATCTCTACCGGGATCCCGTTGGCCATACGGACGTTCGCAGAGTGATTTGGCCACGAGGGTGTAAGGACCAGGGCCTCGTCTCCGGGATTGAGGACACAGCGAATACTCAAGTTCAGGGCCTGCACGCCGGACGCCGTGACGACGATCTCGGAGCGAGGGTCGAGCTCAACATCCTGGAGCCTCCGGTAGTGATCGGCCAGATCCTGCCGCAGGCCCGGCAGGCCTGCATTTTCAGTATAAAACGTATAGCCCTCCTCCAGGGCCTTTGTGGCTGCACGTTTGATGTATTCCGGCGTGGGAACATTCGATTCCCCGAAATACAATTTGATGACCCCATCCATTTCCATGGCGATATCCGCAAGCTCCCGGATACGGGATGGGGGAACCTGCAAAGCCGACGAAGCTACGGTGGACATGATCGGTTCAACACCTCATGAAAAAAACCCAACTCTTTGTAACAATGCTGGTCTCGTAAAAAGTCCTAATTTGTCACCTTAAACCATGCCCTGATGAAAATCAGGGTTGTTTCAGGGTCTCGTATTAAGAGTCTCATTTTAGTATTGACATGTATCAAGAGAGTTTTCCTATCCCTCTGGGAGAGGATTGAGGTGAGGGGCTTCCCACGGGTTCCACCCTGACCCCCACCCTCTCCCGCCAGGGCAGGTGAGGGAGCTTTGGGGGTCCGTTCTATTATGAGACGATTATCAATTTCGCCGTGTATAGCAATATCTTGAACCGCTCTTTGACCATTCTTGATTGACCATTGCTCATTGACCATTGTTAATTGACCATCGCTCATTGATCATTGCTAACCTCCGGATCATGGAATGCCGATTTGAATGATCGAGTCTCCTGCCACAACAAAAGGCTTTCTCGAAATGGTCAGGACGATGCCGTCCACAGTTGATCTTACGGGCTCCAATTCCTCTTCAAAAATGGTGTAGACCCTCGCAATGATTTGGCCGATTTTGAGCCGGTCTCGAGGTTTCACCGCCGGAACAAATCGTCCTCCGTGGGGTGCCAGCATCCATGTCCAGTCCTTGAATAAGACGTAATTTTCTTTCCATGAGAAAGGCTGATCGAGCATCTTCAGATACTTCATGACGCTTTTGATCCCCTCGGAAACCGTTGTAACCGCCTCGGTTGTGACCAATTCTCCGGCCCCTCCTGCCTCGACAATGATGCCGGGTATTTGATGCTTCGTCGCCTGAACGAACATCCCGTTTTTCAGAATCTCCGACGTGGAAGGATAGATCAGGTCAATGCCAAAGGCCTTCGCCAGTTCGCAAGACTTCTTCGCTGTCTCTGAACCGTCCTCATTGTAAAGCGTCCAATAGGTGTCGGGGTTGTGGCCGCAATGGAAATCGATAAAGTAATTTGCATTCTGGACGAGGGCGTTAAAGATATGATACGCCATGATCTCGGTAAAGTTTCCATTCGCCTTTCCAGGAAAGACCCGGTTGAGATCGGGAACACCGAAATAACTGTAGGGAGAAAATCTCCTTTCTTCGAGGAAACCGGTCACATTCAGGGAAGGGAATCCGATGAGCGTTCCAGACAACTCCGCGGGATTCACCTCGCGGCACACTTGAAGGATCCCCAATGCGCCGCAATACTCATTCCCATGAATACAACCCTGCACCCATAATTTCGGCCCGGGTTTTGATCCGTTCAGGACAATGACAGGAGTTCTCACCGGAAATCCATCTGGGGTGGAGGCGATGTCCAAAAAGCCGTTCCCTCGTTTCCCGTTTTCCGCTATTGCTGAACCAACTTGTATCTTTCCCATAATGACTCCTTTCTAGTAGAAAGCGATTACACAGATTTGAAGAACGATTACACCGATTAAACCCTGAACCCTGAACCGATTTGTTTCGAATTTCGTGCTTTGTTATTTGGACTTTCATCTCTCTTACACTGACACTGATCATTGCTCATTGACCATTGGTCATTGACTATTGCTAACTGACACTCTCTCGTCAAGACAGATCAGCGCCCATCACCCTTAAATCCGCTGGTTCCATCTGGAAGCGAACCGCCTGTTGCAGTTTCAGTTTCTGGCATTCGTGGGTGTTATATTTATTGATGATGATTGGACTGCCGGACTGCAATCGATCGGCAGTCAGGCAGCTTATCTCCTTAGCGCGAACGACGAAGCGAAGGATATCTCCCATATTAATAATCTGTTCAATGGTCCCCTCGCTGATATTCAGGCCTTCCAATGAGTCTACCCCTTCGATCTTAATCCGGTGGGGACGTATCGTTGCCACGACCTTCTTACCATGAGGCGCAGCCCCTGGGATGGATTTCGGATCCAACGCAAGCCGGAAACCCTCTTTCACCTGAAGATAGAGCTGCTGATCCTTCATTCCAAGCTCCCCTTCCAGAAAGTTTGTCTCGCCGATAAACTCCGCCACAAATCTCTCCGAGGGGTTTTCATACAGGTCATCCGGAGGTCCAAACTGAATGAGTCTTCCTTTGTTGAACAGGGCCACACGATCCGCGAGAGTGAAAGCCTCCATCTGATCATGGGTAACGTGAACTGTGGTGATCCCGATTTGCTGCTGGATTTTCTTCAGCTCCATCTGCATTCTCTGACGTAAAGCGGTGTCGATGTTGCTCAGGGGTTCATCGAGGAGGAGGACCGCTGGTTGAATGACGATGGCCCTTGCCAGGGCCACCCGCTGTTGCTGCCCGCCGCTGAGCTGATTGGGGTAACGACCGCCAAGGCCCTGGAGGTTCACGATGTCCAGGGCCTCTCCCACCCGTTTGCCGGTCTCCTTTTTGCTCAATTTCATATACCGAAGCCCGAAGGAAACATTCTCGGCCACGGTGAGGTGAGGAAAAAGGGCATAATCCTGGAAAACGAAGCCCACTGCCCTCTTATGGACGGGTTTGTCATTTACCCGCTCCTGATCCATCCAGACCTCCCCCTGAGTCGGCTGCTCAAGTCCTGCGATCATGCGCAGGGTGGTCGTTTTTCCACAACCGCTCGGGCCCAGGAGGGCAACAAACTCTCCCCGGTTGACCTTCAAGGAAACCGGCCCAACTCCCAGGACATTCCTGTACATCTTAACCACTTCTTTCAACTCGAGGCTCACGGGATTCATGGATGATCAGCCTATCCGCCGAGCACTTCTTTGTTCCATCGCTCGGCGTTTTTGTCAGAGTTATTGAGCATCTTGACGTAATCGATCTTGATCTTTCCCAGGTTCTCCATCTGCTCCTTCGTAATAAACAGATCTTTTCGATCCGCCGGGATCATGCTCATGGTCTTCATGTTGGTCGGCGGATACCCGCATAGCAATGAGAACTCCAGTTGCTTCTTGGGATCGAGTGTGTAGTTAATGAATTTGAAGGCAAGGTCCCTGTTCTCCTTGGGCCGTCCTTTGATCACGCCAACGTTGAAATACCAGTTGAGGCCTCCCTCCTCCGGATAGACAAACTCAATCGGAGCACCCGCCTTCTTGGCCTGTTCGGTCCGGGCATTATAATACGGAGCGATCCAGATCTCCTCCGATACGAAGAGATCCTTGCCCTGCTCCACGCTGTCCATGATAATGGCTTTGTTATCCTTGATCAATTCTCGACACTTTTTTAATCCTGGATCGATATTGTCCTCTGTCCCTCCCAGGACCTTGTTGATGCTGTTGAACCATGTTTCTCCGATCCAGGCCCACTTGGGAATGGCCACCCTTCCCCGGAATGCAGGATCCCACAGATCCTTCCAGGACGTTACCTTTTTGGGGCTTTTTTTAACATTGTACGCGAGCCCGAAGGGGGTAATCACTTTACCAGCCACGTAGGGAATTCTGAAAGCGGGGTGAATGTCCTTTAAATTCGCGATTTCACTCTCTTTCCATTCTTCAAGAAGTCCCATCGCCCCTAACTGCATGAGGTTGATCTGATGATGGTGGAGAAAATCGTAGTTGGGATTGCCTTTCTCGGCGATCACCCGGGCCGTATGAGCAGCCGGATCACCCACCGTACAGATGAATTTTACGTTGTTCTCCTTGCCAAAAGGCGTGGTGAACGTGTTCTCGAACCATGTCTTCCACGTTCCTCCAGGGAACAGGTAATTCAAGCTCTCCACTTTTGCCTCTGCGACGGACGGGTGAAGAAGGTCCATCCCACCCTTCAAGCCCAATGCTCCTGTCGCCCCCAATCCTAACTTGATGAAATCCCTTCGATCTACTTTCATGAGTCTACCTCCTTTTCTTGATGATTTCGTCAACGACCTCAGTGCTAAAAGGTGGATTCGCTTCGCTTAATCCACCCTACTTTTGTCCTGTTTCTTCGGGTAACGCTATGCGCCATGCTCTATGCACTATGCGATTTTCTAATTAATCTGTGTAATCGTTCTTTGAATCTGAGTAATCATATTCTAACTAATATTTGATGAAAGACGTGAGTCCCACCAGCCTGTCCAGGATAAAGCTGAAAATGATGATCATGAAGACCTGAATGGTCGTGATCGCCGCAATGACCGGGGTGCTCTCCCACTGCAGGAAGGCAAAGATCTCAATGGGAAGGGTCGTAAGCCCCGGCCCGGTCAAAAAGAGAGAGACGTTCGCATCGGTGAAGGATATGATGAATGAAAAGATCATCGCTGCCAGGACCCCGGAAAAGGTGAGTCTCAGCGTAATTCTATAAAAGGTCTGAAGGCTATTCGCACCCAGCGTCCGCGCCGCCTCTTCCAGTGTCGGGTTCAGGCCGGAGAGGCTGGAGTAGATGGCCCGGACGGCAATGGGGATCGTGATGATCATATGACCGATAATCAAACGATAGATATCCCCGACAAAAATCTTTGAGAGAAAGAGCAGAAGGGAGATCCCGATCAGCATGTGGGGGATCATCATGGGTGATAGAAAAAAGGTTTCCATGAAGGAGGACCCCCAGAACCGGTAACGGACGATGGCGATCGAGACCAGAAGGCTCAAGAAAGTGGATAAGAAGGCAACGATCACCGCGATCTTGAGGCTGATATTGAAAAACGCCCTCATGAACGTCGGATCCTCAAAGAAGGCCTGATACCAGCGAAGAGAAAACCCTTTTGGCGGGAAGAGAGCGAGGCTCGTCGGATTGAAGGATGAAAAGATGACGACCACGACAGGGGCCAGGATAAAAGCATAGACGCAAATAATAAACAGTTTGAACAGGACCTGGGAGAATTTCATACTCTCTTTCCCTTACGAGTGATTGGAAGAAGGAGATTGATCGAAAGAAAAACGATGAGGAATTCCATGACCAATAAAACAAATGCCGAGGCCGAGCCGAACGGCCAGTTGAGGGTAGACACCATGAGCTGGTAGATGACGGTGCCCATCGTATGAATCTGGGGACCTCCTAACAATGCAGGGGTGACGATGGCTCCGGCTGTCAGGGTAAACACAAGGACAGATCCCGAGATGACTCCCGGAAGGCTCTGGGGGATGACGACCCGATATAAAACCGACCAACGGTTCGCCCCGAGGCTCGAAGCAGCCTCCTCAAGAGAGAAAGGAATCTTCTGTATCGAAGAGACGATGGGAAGAACCATGTAGGGCAACAGGACCTCGACAATCCCGACCAGGACCGCGGTGTGAGTAAAAAGAATCTGGATGGGCCGATCGATAATCGAGAGGGCGATGAGAAAATTATTGATCAGCCCATTCTTGCCCATAATAACAATCCAGCCATAAGTCCTGACGATGATCCCCACCATCAGGGGGACCAACAGTAGGAAGAGATACATTCCTTTCCTTTGGGACTGGGTTCGGGCCAGGAAATAGGCTAACGGATATCCGATGAGCAAAGAAAAAAAGGTGACAGCAAACGATAATTTTAACGTATACCATAAGACCTTTCGGTAAAAGGGGTCCCCGATGAACCGCAAATAACTCTCCACGGTAATTTGCGTGGTGTAAATCTTCATGGGTTGATATTTCAGGAAGCTGACCACAAGCATGAAGAACAGAGGAAGGACAAGAAATATGAGAAAAAAAAGTGTGGGCACAGTCAAGAGAAGAATGTGCGGTTTCTTCCAGAAGGGAGTTTTTCGGAGTCCCGGGGTCGGATCAGGAATCGTATATGAAGGAAACATAATAACCCATGCCCGGAGGGCACCCACGCCTGCGTGCCGAAACGCGATACCAGCGCCAGACCTGCATAGGCACTCTGGCGTGCAGGCACGAATCATGAAAATTAAGTGTATCTCCCCTCTCCCTTGACGGGAGAGGGTGAGTCAAAGTCCTTGCCCCCTCACCTCAATCCTCTCCCCCGGAGGGGAGAGGAGGTTCTTTAGATTCTTAGACAAAAAGTCTGAGAATTTGTCTCTAATCCCGCCATCGGCGGGACTGAACCCCGATTCAGCATCTCACCTGTTGGTCCAATTTGGTGAGATCCTGAAACAAGTTCAGGATGACACGTCCAGGAAATTTCAAACCAATAAATCTCCCCTCCCCTCGTGGGAGGGGATTAAGGGGAGGGGGGACCAAATTGAAGAAATTTCAAATATGTTTGGTTAGATGTCACTTTCTACATAACCTTGGACGTTGATACGCATCAGATGGAATAAACTGGAATGGGAACTATCCTTCGACATAGTCCTCGAGATTGAGTTTCTTTAATTGTTCAATCTCCTGAATCAGGTTTTTCACCGCCTCATCGAAGAGGATACGGCCTTTTTCTTCTGTTGCCAGGCTCGCATCTCCGAAAATCCCGGATTTTGTTACGGTGTGGGTCTTGGGGAGACCATAAAAGGTGATCTGCTTGAATACCTCGGTGATCTGAAAGTTAAATAAGCCGGACCGGGACTTAGGAATCTCCTTCTTTGCCCTTTCCATTCTGACGAGTGGCTTCGCGCTCACCAGCATCCTGGACGTCTCTCCTTCGTCCGCATGATACCGAATTGGAGATTCAAGAATCTTATCCCCTTCCTTCGAAAGGAGCCAGGAATGGAGGACGCCGATGACGACCCTCGGATGATTTTCTTTGAGCTTGATGGCGGCAACCTCAATCGCTGCATTGTTTCCGCCGTGACCATTCAAAAGAATGACCTTGCGAAACCCATGGGCCACCAGGCTGTTGACCATATCGGAAATGACTTCCACGAGGGTCTCGGGCCTGAGCGTCATCGTCCCCGGGAAATGCATATGGTTGAAGGACACTCCCACGCGAATGGTCGGGGCAACCAGAACCTGACAGGCCTCCGCCGCCTGCACAGCCAGAAACTGAACATTGATGGAGTCCGTAGAGAGGGGGAGATGAGGGCCGTGCTGTTCGTGAGAGCCGATCGGCAAGAGGACAACATTTTCTTTCTTCAGAAACTCCTTGACATCGAACCAGGTCAGGTTCTCAAGTAGAATGGAATTCATTGAATCCTCCATATAATCGAAGAGGTAGACCCGTCTGGATTTGAATTCCATTCATAATCGAACCGGAAAATGTTGTCAAGTGCATGTCGGTACCCACACCCCGATATCGAAACGAAACATATTTACCAAACTGTCATTGCGAGCACCTGAAAGATGCGCGGCAGTCTCACTGAAAAAGATGCGATTGCTTCGTTTCTCTCGCAATGACAATCTCTATATCGGAACTTGGGCGGTAAGCGGATCGTTCAGAGAACTCTTCCATGGTGATGGATAAGGTTAAGGGTAGGAAGCCGGTTTGGTCCGTAGGGAACGGTTTCAAACCGTTCCCTACAGGTGATGCCCAGGGATTTACAGCCTGTCGACCCAACCTCAAAGACCAGTTGCAATAGAATAGGTCAGGAGGCTAATCATCAGGGTCTTCTTGCGGCCGATCCGGTCTGCAAGCATCCCATAAAGCCATGAGCCGGCACCCGCGGAAAAAAATGTCAAGGCCGCAATAAATGCACGCCATGCCTTCGGGCTGACTTCACGATACCAGGGAAGGGTTGTTTCAGCAGACTCAGCCATGGAAATCATCCCATATCCTTTCACATTCTTTTCTCAGTGCACACCTTAATACCGCAGAGTGGATGATGTCAAGAAGGAGACCAAACGGATTGGGCTGGAAGATCACATCCTGCACGTAATATGGTACAGGGCACGCCGTCTTGCGGCGCGTTCGGGGAACGCACCCTGCAATTTCATCTGCGTGGAATCGAACAAGATTTCGATTTTCCGGTAGGGGCGCTACTTGCTCCGCTTTCCTGGGCAGGGCACCCTCGAACGATGAAAATCCCCTTTAATTTCCCCGCTGGCGGGAGAGGGTGTGGGTAAGGGTGGGACATTGCGGGTTGCCCCCTCACCTCTCGCCGCGCAAGCGCTGGCGCAGCGGGCAATCCTCTCCCCCGAAGGGGAGAGGAAGTATTCGGTGCTATTTTCTAAGTAATGACTCATGCCCGGGGGCACCCTCGAACGATAAAAACTAACTGTATCTCCCCTCTCCCTCGACGGGAGAGGGTGCGGGTGAGGGTGAGTCAAAGTGCTTGTCCCCTCACCTCTCGCCGCGCAAGCGCTGGCGCAGCGGGCAATCCTCTCCCCCGAAGGGGAAAGGAGGAATTTTAAGAGGTCATTTTCTAACTAACCTCTTACGACATTTGCATTCTTTCAACGGGTCTCAAACGCATAGCTCATGACGAGCTTGTTCAACTCCTCCTGTTTGGCGGTGAGCTGCACTTGCAGGTCCTTTACTGACTTGTTAATCGCTTCGAGCCGGTCTTCCTGCTGGTTGAGCTGTTTCACGATGCGGCTTCGAAGATTTCGTTCTTCTTCGCTCTGTCCCAGGGACTGGAGGTTTCTTCGTAAGCGGTCCTGATCATTAAAGATCGTCTTCTGTTCGTTCTGTAGATCCTCCACCTTCCTTTTCAGCTCTGCAATCTGAGACCGCGACGCAGTGATCTGCTCGAGAAAACCCCGAGTCTTGTCGTCAATCAGTTTCTGCTGAAGGAAAAGGCGGATATCGTTTGCGACCACCCCGTCCATTAAACCGAACTCGCTCCGAGTCGTCATCTCTTCGATCGCTTTGAATTCAATCTTCTCCGGTCTTTCCTTTTTGGGCCCCAGCTTGACCTCGAAGCGGTAATAGTTCGGCGTCTCCTCTCTGGGATTGGGCGTATCGACCAGCTTCCACTCACCCTGTCGGCGGGGATATTCGACGATGACCGTCTTGACCTTGTCCTCAAGGTTCTGAAGGGCATAGGTCTTTGTCTCACGAAGCTTGAGATGGCGCGTCAGGATTCCGTTGGCGATCGTCACTCTGTAAATCTGTTCGGTGCTCTTACCTCGTTGGGCATCCACCCGCGTACCCAGGTCCACCGCGTAGGAGACGTAACGTTCCTCGTCAGGCTTGAGTGTGCTAATGAGCGCTTCACCCACGTAAGTGTTCTCCTCGATCACCGTGATCGGGCCGCCCTCAAGCGTCAAACCGGTCGTGTTTTTCATCCGCATGGCTTCCATGGGATTTTCGCGGCGCACGGACTCGTTGTACACAGCCACACGTTCGCCTTCCACGCGGGCGTTCACAATGGGCAGAAGAGCCGAGCGATCACGTTTGATAGTAACAGGCTCCTTGATGTTGTAGACAAAGAGGGCACCCGCTTCCTGGCCTATGGCCTGAGCCGCCTGGCGCTCCATGCTCGCGTACATATCGGGTCGTGGTGGGGCCATGGGTCTGGAAGCACCCATTGACATCGGGCGATCTACCTCCGCCTTCTTCCGCTCCTCTTCCTGTCTGGCCATAAACGATTGCTCGACCACTCTCCCTGCCTCCGCTACCACAGGCCCTGCTGCCGCCTCGCGTTCAACCTTAATCTCGGGCCGGCGAACGAAGATCGGATCATAGAGATTCTGAACAAACGACACCGGAAGCCCGCTGACAAGGGAAAGGTCGACATTATCCCAATCCTCGGCACTCACGTTATCGACGATAGCCCAGGCCTGAAGAAGAGGCTTCTCCTTCTTTTCCGTCACGATCCGATAAGAGACCTTCCATACGGGCTGCTCCTGCACGTAACTGACGAAGAGCTCACGTTTGCCCTTCCCGCTTGCGAGGATTTGAACCTGTTTCTCATCACGCCGGTGCCGGCTGAAGAGGATCTCGAGATACTTCTCCATCTCTTTCTGCAGGCCGGGATTGGTGAACTGGAGCTGAGTCACATCGGAGAGATCATAATTCTTCACCTTTCCGTCGGGCAGGAGCACGCTGATCCGAAACCGGTCGATGACTCCGCCGCTTTCGGTCTTCTCTATCCGCTTCTCCATCGAGAGAAGGCGACCCGAAAGCTGCGTCTGGCCCACGGTCAGGGCGATCTCGCTCCCCTTCATCTGGTCGAGGATGGCGGGAAGACCCTGGGCACTCTTCAAGTCAAACGTATACTCGCCCAACTGCTGATCCACCGTCTTGGTCGAATCGTAGGCGATCGTCCGGATCGAGCCGCCGCCGAGATCAAGCACCGTGAGGCTCTTGAGAAGATCGCTCATGTCCTTGGCCTTGAACCGGAGGAGAGAGGTCGCATCGCCCTCAACAGACCCAATTCTCTCAAAGTAACCCACGCCGTGCTTATAAAGAATCACCCTCCGAATGGGTAGTTCCTGAGTACCCGCTAACGCTGGACTGATCACAAGGTATGCCGTTACGCATATCAAGAGAGATAGAAGAAACCGTTTTGCTTTATGCCTCATCATTCCACCTTCCTTTCTTCGGCCTTTATTGCTCAATTCTCACAATACATCTCAGTTCAGTTTGTGTCAAGGAATTCAAATTTCATGAAGAAGGCCGTAATAATAAGGACATCTGATTTCATCTTTTGTTCCACCGGAAATCTGTTTCTGATTCAATCCCCTCGTAGGCCTGGCCCACCGTGGCCGCCATGCTCAAAGGTGGAGTCGCTCCGCTTAATCCACCCTACTTCTTTGAAACCTCTTACAGAGCCCATTTTGATTGAAGCCGCCTGTTTCTTTACAAACCAGCGGGTCTATGTTAATTGACAATCGAAGACTGTGTGGGTGTCAGTACGATCCAGTCAGCATCTTGAGGAGGAATTTTCTTGGATTTCAATTTATGCAAGAAAGTCGTCGAAAATATTTCTCAGGTGATCGTTGGCAAAACCAACTCGATTGAGCTTCTTCTGGTGGCCCTCCTCGCCGATGGCCATGTGCTGATCGAAGACATTCCCGGATTGGGAAAGACCTTGATCGCCAAATGTCTGGCCAAAAGTATTGGTGGGACTTTCCGGAGGGTCCAATTTACGCCGGATCTCCTGCCCGCTGATATCACCGGCTTTAACGTCTATAATCAGCAGACAGGACAGTTTGCCTTTCAGCCGGGACCGGTGATGACGAACATCCTTCTGGCTGACGAGATCAACCGCACCATTCCCCGCACCCAGTCGAGCCTTCTCGAAAGCATGGAAGAGCGTCAGGTTACCGTGGATGGCAAGACCTACCCCCTGCCCCACCCCTTCTTTGTCATGGCTACTCAAAACCCCATTGAGCTCGAGGGGACCTTTCCGCTGCCTGAAGCACAGCTCGACCGATTTCTCCTGAAAGTGCGTCTCGGATATCCGGACAAGAGTGAGGAGATTGCCATTCTGGAACGCTTTCAACAGGGAGATCCGCTGCTCGAATTAAAAGCGGTGGTCACCCCCGGGCAGATGGCCGACATGCAGCATGCCCGGAAAAGAACTCACGTTTCTCACCCGGTCCGGGAATATATCACGGATATTGTGGATGCTACCCGAAGGAGCACTTCCTTTCGTCTCGGCGCGAGCCCGAGAGGTTCTCTCGGGCTGATGCGCGCAGGGCAGGCTCTGGCAGCACTCCGGGAGCGTGAATACGTGTTGCCAGACGATATCAAGTCTCTGGCAATCCCTGTCCTTGCACATCGAATGATCCTGAAAGAAGAAGAACGTCTGCGTGGAGAAACCCCGGAGCACTGCCTGGAAGCGATCATCCGCCAGGTGCCCGTCCCTGCCCCAGCCGAATAAGAGAGTACGAATGGAAAATCATGATTACCCCGTACCCACCCTTTTCATGATCCCACTCGTGCAGTTTCTTACGGGACTGCTTCTCCTCGCTGCCCTGCTCCACGGGCAGCGGGATCTGATCCTCCTGACCCTCCTCGTTTTGAGCTTGTACGGCGGAGTAAAGCTCTGGACCAGAATAAGCCTTTCCGGGATAACATGCCATTCCGCAGTGGACAGGCAGAAGGTTTTTCCGGATGAAAAGATTATATTGAGGGCAACCGCAGAAAACCGCAAGTTCCTTCCTGTCTGGCTTCAGATAAAGATCCCGGTGGTTGGCCTGCTGAATCTTGCATCGGGTGAAGCGACCCTGACAAATGAAAGCGCCCTGCTATGGCACCAGAGGACGCATTTTCAGTGGGAGTTGACCGCCGAGCGGAGAGGGGTCCATCAAATAGGGCCTCCCCGCCTACTCGCGGGAGACCTGTTTGCTTTCTCCTCCAGGGGAAAAAAGGAGGAGGAGTTCCAGCAGATCGTCGTCTACCCGCGACTTGTGCCCCTCAGACCCTTCTCCTTACCAAAGAGCGATTTCTTCGGTGTCCCGGGCGCGAAGAGCCCCGTACAGGACCCGATCTATATCCTGGGCACAAGAGATTATCAACATGGGAGCCCGGCCAAACACATTCACTGGAAAGCGAGTGCGCGCCATCACCGATTGCAGGAAAAGCTCTTTGAGCCCACAGCCCAGGAAAAGGTCTTACTCATCGTTGACGTAGATCAGTTCGCAAAGCGGAATGCTGAAGAGGCTTTTGAACGGACCCTCGAAATCGTGGCCTCTCTCGCTGTGAGGTTGGACCAGCGAAACTGCCCAGTAGGACTGTTAACAAATGGCGTTACGACAGGGGAAGACCGGACCCTCGTGCCTGTGGCAAGAAATCCACAGAAGCTGTCTGCCATTCTGGAGATGCTCGCCCGCCTTCAGATGAAAGCCAAAGCGGATATGATGGACTTGCTATACCGTGGTATTGAGCTCCCGGGAAGCATTAGCTGCGTGCACTTCTCCTATGAGGAGAACCAGACATTGAGCGCTCTCGCATGGTACTTCGGCCATCGCAGAACACCTGTGACGTTTTTCGTCTGCGAGCCTCGCTTTGACTCAGGAGAGCACAGCTTCAAGGATCGACATAAGATTCGCAGTATGGATGACCTCTGTCCAAAAGAGGTAGGAAGGTAATGAGAAAAGAAAAGGTCACGCTCCTATTCCTCGCTGCCGGGGGCATGGAAATGAGCTGGCTTTATGCCTGGGCCAACTTCCTTATCACCTCCATTCTCGATCGATCCTTTCCCTTTCCCGAGGCACTCACCGCCTTCGGCCTGGCAACCATAGTCACCCTCATTTCCTCAGGACGGGGATGGCGCATCATCCAGATAATAGGACTCCAGGTGTTCGGCCTTATTTTCGCCGCTTCAAGGATCGTTTACGCCTTCAACTCCTTTCCATCCTCCTTCTGGAGCAAAGACTGGATTGTTCAGTTTTCAAACCAGCCGAGAGGTCCCCTTGAATGGTTTACTCTCATTCTTCTCCTCCTCTGGAGCATCTTTTTCTGGATCGGGGGGATCGCACTCGCCAGGAGGCCAATGACTTACATCAAGGTCTGTTCTCGTTTCGACCTGGGCCTCGGGGCCTTCTTTCTCCTCTTCCTCGTAAAATTGGTGCCCCTGGTCAATGAGGGGATTAGGCTAAACGATCCTGCGTCCGAGCTCTTGCTCTTTCCATTCTTTATATTCAGCCTGTTGGCAATCGGCTTGGCTCGTAGCCGGAGTGACGCTCGAAAGGATTTCCTACCCGGCTGGCAGGGCACCGGGGTAATTTTAAGCTTCACTGCAACCGTTCTCCTCTTCGGCACAGGTCTGGTGCTATTTTTCCTGCCTTACCTGACCCTAACTGCGAGGGCGGCACATGCCATCCTCAGGATTGCGGGTCAACCCCTGGTCTCCATTTTTCTGGCAATCCTACGTTTCATGTACGGACGGGGTATCACTCGTCCGGAAGAACCCTCTGCTCCTGCCACAGGAGGCCTGGAGAGCTTATCTGCTCCTGCTGAGAGTAGCTGGTGGTTGGAGCTTCTGGAAAAAGTCGTAGTTTGGGGACTCGGGAGTATCGTGGTTCTGGTTACGGTTGTTCTATTTTGCCTCGCCCTGTTTTACCTGTTCCGGTGGCTTTTCTCAAGGACGTCGATCAGCAGGATGAGGCCGGGCCGAAGAGATCTCATTTCATCGTGGGTGGAAAGACTGCGAACATTTTTGCTTTTCATCTGGAAGAAGATCGGACCAATCGTAAGAGGATATAGAGGAGCCGCCCAGCTTTATGCTGCTCTCCTGAACTGGGGGCGGCACAGCGGCCTCTCCCACCTCTCAAGCGAGACGCCACGGGAATACGGGTTACGCCTGAAGCATTACTTCCCGGCATTGAAAAGGGAAATAGAGCTGATCATCGAAGCCTTCCAGCTTGAGGTTTATGGAGGAATGACTCTTCGTAACGAGCAAGTCGCCCAGGCCCGGTTCGCATGGAGGAGATTACGGAGCCCCTTCCATTGGCCTTCGCGGCTCAGGCGCTGGTGTGGACGGCAAGATGCTGTTCCGGAACAGCAAAGCCGGCCTCCCCGAACGCCTCGCGAATGAGCCGGTTTGTATCGAAATAGACCTGCCAGTAATGGTCATTGTGGCAGAATGGGGTAACCGTCAGCACTGGGCCGGCGAGATTGAACTGGAGGATTTCAACCCCTGGTGAGGGCTCGGAAAGCACATTCGGGATCTTTGCCAGGCGTTCTTTCAGAAGTCTGATTGCAGCGTTGTGATCCGTCCCGTGGCTGAGTTGGGCCACCAGATCGACTCGCCGGAATGGGTTGGTCGAAAAATTCTGGATATTGTCCGAAAAAAGCTTGTTATTTCCGACGTACGTCCTCACATTGTCTCCCGTGTCAATGGTGGTCGCAAAGAGGCTAACCTCCCGCACCGTACCCTGGACGCCGGCTCCGGAAATGAAGTCGCCCACCTTGAAAGGTCGCAGGAAGATCAGGAAGGCGCCAGCCGCGAGATTAGCGAGTAAACCACCCCAGGCAGCTCCGATGGCAAAACCAATAGCCGCCATCAACGCCGCGAAAGTGGTCGTCTGGATGCCGAAATAACCAAGGATCGAAACGATCAGGACAACCTTCAGAAGAACCGACACTCCCGAGACAATGTACCGGATGTGGGTTGTGTCGACTTTCTGCCTTTTCATGCTCTTCGTGAGCACCCGCATCATTAGGCCGATCAACCACTGGCCAATGACCCAAAGGGCGATGGCGCCCAGTACCTTCAACCCGATGTTGATCCCCTGATTGACGAGAATCTGCAACGTTGTGTCCATTTCCGTTCTCCCTCCTCGATGATCTGTACTACTCACAGTCAATTTCTTGAAATTTTGTTAAGATTTTTGCGTAGCTCTTTCCTGACTTGTTTAGATCATTCGAATTTTGGTCATTCGAATTTGTTTCGAGTTTCGGATTTCGTGCTTCAGATTTGGTTGCGGCTATGCCGCGCTGTGGTTTATCCGTTTGTCGTCACCATGCTCTTAGGCTTGGGCTCCTTCCCCTTTCGTGCGCCCATCATTCATTAGGACTGGATGTTTTATAGCGGGGCAGATAGGACTGCTTTCAGGCTATACGACGGGCAGGCTCATGTCAAGAATCAAATATTAACCGTAACAATTCAGCGCCCACTCTACTCCTGGGAATCCATGTGCGATTTTGCGTAGGGGTCCCGCCGAAGGCGGGATCTGCCCGAAGGCAAGGGCGATCACATAGGATCGCCCCTACGAGAACTGAAAATCAAACGACGCACCACACCAATAAACAGCCAAGTTGATACTATCGTAGAAAAATCTTGGGGACGAATAGGCCGGGCCCGTACCAAGGTGGGGCAAGAAAGTAAAGGCCCGGCCGCAAATTTAACGCGGTTTCATGTAATCAAATGTCTCCGCACCCTCCTTCGTGGAGAAGAAACCCGCACATTTTGGACATCGGCTCATCTTCTCCTTCCAGATCCCTTTCGATTCATTTTTTGGAGCTGTTGCACAACCAACCGAAAAGCAACACAAAATTGCCAGTACCCCTGCAAGTTTTCTCCAGTTTTTCATAGGATTCAGCCTCCCGTAGCAGTTTAGCCATTTGAAGAATTGACTAAACTCCAATGCAAAATGCAAAATTCAAAGTGCAAAATTCAAAATGAGGGCCAATCTTCTCGCAATTTGCATTTTTCAATTTGCAATTTGCAATAAAATTTAGCGTACCTTTTGTCGGGATAGAAACTGGGCGCATAGCACATTAGGAGGAGAGTGACCATTTCTGCTCTTTCGATTGCAGAGTGGGTTCCTATTTCCTCCTTAGCCTATGTTTCCCAGAGCCTCCCTGCGATCCCG